>Ga0209540_10000307_pt1 | contig 50887 bp, 45 predicted proteins | sample BarGraIncu01121A_FD_184501 | JGI IMG/M metagenome (GOLD analysis project Ga0209540, IMG submission 184501) | Arctic peat soil microbial communities from Barrow, Alaska - Barrow Graham LP Incubations 011-21A (SPAdes) (version 2) | ecosystem: Environmental > Terrestrial > Soil > Wetlands > Peat... | reverse complement strand
CGTTCTGGATATGTTAATATTTTCTACTACCAAATCGAATCGCCGCTTCTTCCTCCCCGTGCCCCAACCAGAAAGTGTCATTCCGAATGTAGCGACTGTAAATCAACTAATTAAAAAAGAATATGGGGAGCGAAATGAGGAATCCCTTCGGGTATAGTATGAAAAAATTAAATTTATATGTATAAATGCCGACACTCATATAAATTTTTATTTTAAGGACAATCCTCTTTTTTACTGAATAATTTCTTATCTTCGTGTCATTAACTTTTAACCTGACTAATCTTAACTGCCTATGAACAATTCCAGACCCCAATCGGGCCGAGTATTATCTTTGTTAATCCCAGCCCATTTTCAAAATTTAATTTGACATCCTAAAAGCATTTTTTAACATTAAAACATAACATTATGACAAAGAGACCTACACATTTTGTCTCATTACTATTTCAGTTTAAAAAACTTACTATAGTAATAGGGCTTACAATTGTTTTGTTATTGTCAGGATCTGTCCAAATCTTTGCTGCAGCTACAGAGGTTCAGCAAAAAGTTGTAAAAGGACGGATTACTGACGAGACGGGAGCGACTCTGGCCGGAGTCAATGTTCTTGAAAAGAATACAACGAACGGAGTCATCGCGGATATAGATGGAAATTATTCTATTTCAGTTTCTTCTTCCACTGCTGTTCTTGCCTTTTCTTTTATTGGTTATGAATCTCAGGAAGCGGTAATCGGATCACTGTCTTCATTGGACATAACACTTAAACAAAGTCTTAACACTATTGATGAAGTCGTTGTAGTTGGTTACGGAACCCAGCAGAAAAAGTCAATATCCGGATCAGTTACCAAGGTTGCCGAAAAAGACTTTAATGCGGGTATCTCCAGAACAGCTGCCGATTTTTTACAGGGTAAAGTAGCAGGCTTGACCATCACAACCTCAACCGGTGATGTTACGGCCAATCAATCTATAAGGTTAAGAGGTACTTCATCATTAACAGGAAGCAGTGAACCATTTGTTGTAATAGATGGTGTTCCGGGATTGAGTATGAACTCAGTTGCTCCTCAGGATATAGAATCAATCAGCGTATTGAAAGATGCTTCAGCTGCAGCAATCTATGGTTCAAGGTCAGCAAGCGGGGTTATTTTGATCACAACCAAGAAGGGGACAGAAAATAAAACGACCGTGGATTATAACGGATATGTTGCCTTTGACGTTTTGAGCAACAAACCTGATTTACTTACAGCTGCAGAATACAGGCAATATGCTAAAGATAACAATGTAGATATCAGTGTTTTTGATAAGGGAGCCAACACCGACTGGTTTAAAGAAATCTCGAGAACAGGGGTCAGTCAGAATCACGACCTGTCAGTTTCAGGGGCAGGAGCAAAAAGCAATTACAGGGTCTCTATCTCCTATCTGGATCAGGAAGGTGTCATGAAAGACAACTATTTGAAGAGGATTAATACCAGGTTTCAAATGAATCAAAAGGCTTTGAAAGATCATTTGGATCTTTCTCTGTCAGGTGGTATAAATCAGAGGGACTATCAGGAAACCTCCACAAATAATTTCGTTCTGGCTTATAACGTAGTACCTACTATCCCGGTAAAATATGATGACGGAACATGGTGGGATTCTGATGAATATGACATGGGAAACCCGGTAAGGAATATGGAGTATAACTCCGCTCCCCGAAAAACAAGTCTTATATTCATAAATGGAAAAGCAACTCTGAATATAGTAAAAGGTCTTACAGCAGGGTTAAATGTATACAAGGAACGCAATTCGTACGATGCAAGCAATTACCTTGATTCAAGGACCCGTTGGGGAAGAGCATCTAATGGAACTGCATCGCGGGAGAGTCGCACAAGTGATAAAAATCTGCTTGAAGCAACAATAAATTATGCCAAGGAGATTGGGGATCATAATATAAATGTACTGGGTGGTTATTCTTATGAAGATAATAATGAACAGCGAGCTTTTGCACAAAACAGGTATTTTGTAACAAACCTTTTCGGCCCTGACAATCTGGGTGCCGGAGAACAACTGTTAACCGGTGATGTAACCTCAACTGCATTCATGAGTAAACTAATCTCATTTTTTGGAAGAGTAAATTATTCATATGCTGGTCGGTACATTTTATCAGCAACTGTACGCCGTGATGGATCATCAAAATTTGGTGCTGCCAATAAATGGGGTACATTCCCATCAGTGTCTGCTGCCTGGAGATTGATTGATGAAGCTTTTATGGAAAGTCTTAAGGGTACGGTAGATGAATTAAAATTACGCGTAGGTTATGGTGTATCAGGTAACCAGAGCGGATTGGATCCTTACCAGTCATTATCATTGTATGGCTCTTCGGGATTGTATTTTGATAACGGAGCATGGCACACTGCTTATGGTGTAAGCCAGAATCCAAATCCGAATCTGAAATGGGAGTCAACATCAATGTTCAATGTCGGCCTTGATTTCAGCCTTTTCAAGTCAAGAATCAATGGAACAATTGAATATTATGATAAACTCACAGAAGATCTTCTGTACAGATATGCAGTACCAGTGCCACCTAATATGTATCCAACCACGATGGCAAACGTTGGATCCATGTCAAACAAAGGGATTGAATTAACACTTTCAGGAGATGTTATCAGGACTAAAGATTTAAGATGGACTATATCGGTAAACGCTGCCCATAACGATAATAAAATTACTTCGCTTTCAAATGCAGAATTTACCACTTCATCGATCAAAGTCGGGAGTGCATGGGTTAGAGGCGGTTCAACAAATACAACTCATATCGTTCAGGAAGGATACCAGGTAGGTCAGTTTTACGGACCACAATGCCTTGGAATCGATGCGAACGGACAATATATCATTAATGATATGATAGACGGGATTCCAGGTTTTACAATTTCTGACTATACATACATCGGAAAAGCCCAACCTAAATTGACCTACGGTTTAAATAGTACAACTACTTACAAGAATTTCGAGTTGAGCTTTTTTATAAGAGGGGTATATGGTAATGATGTATTGAACTTTTCAAAAATGTCATATGCCAATTTGCAGTGGTTACCCGGGGCAAATGTTTTAGCTTCAGCTTTAACCATGGGATTAAAACAGAGTCCTTTTTATAACAGCTATTATATTGAAAAAGGATCTTTCGCAAGATTGGACAACCTGACTCTTGGTTATTCACTGATACCAAAAGACATGCTGGGCGTTAGCAGGATAAGGTTTTATGGAACGGCTCATAACCTGATGACCATAACCAAATATAAGGGTGTTGATCCTGAAGTGCCAATGGACGGACTTGATCCCGGCGTGGAGGGAAGGGAGTATTATCCGAAAACCAAGACCTTTATATTGGGCATAAATGTAACTTTTTAACTTTAAAATTGAATTATTATGAAAAAGTTAACACTATACATAGCATTGATCATGCTCATGGGATTATTGACAGTCAGATGTACCAAACTGGATGAAAAGGTATATTCTCAATTGCCAATGGATTCATATGGGTCAACTGAGGCGGAAGTAAATTCGCTTGTAGCTCCGATTTACACACGTCTGAGGGATTTTAACTGCGTTAATAGCCCTGCTCCGAAAGAAACCTGCACAGATATGTCAGTAACTCCGACCAGGAGAGGCGGCGACTGGTGGGATGGAGGCGCTTATAAAGAGATGACACAGGGGACATGGAGGCCACAAACCAATCCTGCCACTGATACTTATAATACCAGTTATTCCAGAATAACAAACTTCAACCAGATTATTTATCTGATTAATACCAGTCCGGCGATTACTGATAAAGATCCATACCTGAGCCAGGTCAGAGCTGCAAGGGCGCAGAGGTATATTGAGCTAATCGACTTCTATGGGAATGTACCTCTTGTGACTGATTTTACTGATCTGACCAAACCTGGCACAAAAACACGTGCAGAGGTTTATACATGGGTTCTGTCTGAACTCATTGATATAAAAGATAAAATAAGGTCAGATGTAACCGCATCGAGTTATGGGAAGTTTACCAAAGGATCGGTATACTTTATGCTTGCTAAAATGTATCTGAATGCCATGGTATGGAATCCGGCAGGTGGTCCTAAATGGCAGGAGTGTATTGATGCCTGTAATACTATTATGGCTCTTCCCTATTCTCTGGAATTAAATTGGAAAGAACAGTTCAGCAACAATAATGAAGGTTCTAAAGAGGCGATTCTGGTAGCTGTAAACAGTATCGCCAATTCATTCCCGGCACGCGGCTATACCCTTCATTATCTCGATCCTCAGGCTTTGGGAATTCCGGGAGGTGCAAATAATGGAATATGTGCTTTGCCTGATTATGTTAAGTCATTTGACCTGGATGATAAACGTTATCTTGGAAGTTTTCTCATTGGTCCAATGATAAGCGCTACTACCGGACTGCAGCTTATTACTGCTCATGGCCGGCCACTGATTCATACCGTTGATGTTACCATGATATATGCTATCGATGCTGATGGATGGGGCCAGACAGAACAGGAAGACGGTGCACGTTGCAATAAGTGGGAGTATAAGAAAGGTCTCACCGCAATGGAAAATGATTGTGCAATATACAGGCTTGCTGATGTTTACCTCATGAATGCTGAATGCCTTGTAAGGCTGGGACAGAATAATACGGAAGCTACACGGCTTGTGAATGAGCTCAGGAAAAGAGCTTTCACCGATCCTTCTAAGCTTAAAACCAACGTTACTCTTGATGATATTTACAAAGAACGTCGTTTTGAGTTGGCCTGGGAAAACTGGGGAAGACAAGATATGATCAGGTTTGGAACATTTTTAAATCCAATCCCGGGCTGGAGGTCTAAAACACTTCCTGAAACACGTCTGTTATTTCCAATTCCACAAACAGCAATTGATGCAAACCCGAATTTAACTCAAAATCCAGGTTATAATTAAAAAAAGTTAAAAATGCCTTTGGATAGTAGCGTTACATAATTTATAGTTAATTTTAAGAGGGTGTTATGAAAAACATCCTCTTAATTTTTTAATGAAGTCTGTGTATCAGAACAGTATATCGTAATTCAAAATCTTTAAATCAAAACTAATCCTACTCAAATGAAAAAAACAATGATTTTTGGCCTAATGCTGGTTCCTGGTCTTTTATGTTATGGACAGGAACAAAGACAGCAACCGCCTGCCACCGGACAACAAACTACTACAGGTGTAAGGCCTCAGCGTGCACCTGAAGATTCAACAATAAAGATGACACATTTTCAGACTGAAATCTGGGATCCTGAAATTCCAATGGTTCAACCGGCTGCACAAATTGGTGATCCTCCTGCTGATGCAATAATATTATTTAACGGAAAGGACATTAATTCGGAGTGGGAAGAAACTGCCCGGGGAGGCGGTGTAAAACCTGCTACCTGGATAATAAAGGATGGAGCCATGGTGTCTGTTCAGGGATCAGGCTCTCTAAAATCAAAACGTGTTTTTGGAGATTTCCAGCTGCATATAGAATGGAGATCACCTTCTGTAATAACCGGCAAAAGCCAGGGCAGGGGAAACAGTGGTGTGTATTTACAGGAACTATACGAACTGCAGGTCCTTGATAGCTGGCATAACCGTACATATAGGAATGGTCAGGCCGGCGCGTTTTATAAACAGTATCCTCCACTGATTAATGCGAGCAGACAGCCAGGAGAATGGCAGGTTTACGATATAGTTTACACCGCTCCGCGATTTGGCAAAGACAGCACTACATATTTCACACCCCCGAGAGCCACAGTATTCCACAATGGAATATTAATACAAAACAACGTTGCTTTACGTGGACCGACAACATTTGTCGGAATTCCTGAATTCCTTATAAAGAAACACGGACCAGGAAGCATCATGTTACAGCAGCATGGCAATCCTGTTGGTTACAGAAATATCTGGATCAGAGAACTGTAGTGTAACCTGACATAAATTATCAACCTGTAGAACGCATAGATTCATATGCAAGAATCCATGCGTTCCTACGGGTTGAATTATTTGCTGCAGTTCTTTATTTGATTAAGGTTATGACAATGACTCCATTTGCACCCCTTGCACCATAAATTGAGGCATCAGAGCCCTTTATCAAAGAAATGGAGCGAACCTGAGAAGGTATAACACCACTTATATCGTAAACAATTGTTCCGTCCACTACAAAAAGGGGTTCAGTGCTTGAGGTAAATGATCCGGAACCCTGCTGCAGGTGAATTGAGGTTCCATTTACCGATACTCCCGGAACTTCACTTTTAATCATTTCATAAATATTCAGATATGACTTTCCGGTGGTAGCGTTTATGTCAGATTTTCTGACAGAATTTGAGGACCGTTCTTTGCTGTTTGTACCATAGCCAATATCAACTGTTTCACTCTGTTTCTTTACCTGTTCGCTGGTATTCGTACTTGTTTTGCCGAGAATAAAATTAACTACCGAATTTCCATTTATATCAATAGCTTTCATTTCATTAGTATAAAGAGACAAGACTGTTAATGTTTTTGCAGCCGGAAGTACTTTAATGCTATATGCACCTTTCGAATCGGTAACCTCATCAGATTTTACTCCATCAACCATAATGAGAGCACCCTCAACTGGTTTCCTGTTTGCATCGACAACCACCCCCGTAATTTTTATTTTTTTACCAAGTTTCTGTGCATAAGATACCTGAATCGAAAATAAAGAAAGCAACAAAACAAAAATAATATTCCACTTCATATTCTTATTATTAAATTGTTTCACAAGTTATGAATTTTATTCTTGGAATTTAATGATTACCTTTAATTAGGTCATAAGAATGATCGATCCATGATAAAATCTCTTTATCCGGAACAGATCCATCGAGCATGACAGTGTTCCAGTGTTTTTTATTCATGTGATAGCCCGGTGTTACAGAAGAGTATCTTTCTCTCAGGTCAATTGCAAATGCAGGATCGCATTTCAGATTTATACTCAGATCACCATCAAGATTTACGAGAGCGAATATTTTCCCTTTGGTCTTGAACACAAGAGTATCCTCCCCGAAAGGGAAGCTTTCCGAGGCATCTTTTTTTGAAATGCAGTAATCTCTTAATGTTTCAATATTCATTCTGTTAGCTTATCTTAAAGTCGGGTAGAATGCATCCTCAATATGATCGATCTGGAATTCCTCTCCGGCTTTTATAATAGTTATTACATCAAATCGCCCTTCCTTATCAATATTAAACTTTTTTATGTAGCCATCAGCAGCAAAAATTATTGATTTCTGTTTTTCTTTGGTTACCGCAGTCACAGGATGCATCTGATAGTCATCGGATCGGGTTTTTACTTCTGCAAAAACAATAAAATCTTTACTTTCTGCTATGATATCTATTTCGTGTTTTCCCCATTTCCAGTTGCGGAAAAGAATTTTAAATCCGGCTTTTTTAAGATGCTCAGCTGCCAGATCTTCACCCTTTTGTCCTAAGTCATGTGATTCTGCCATATTTATAAGTGACTAGAGTTTAGAGTGACTAGAGTACTTAGAGTTATTCTTAGATCAGGCCTCTTTTGTTAACTTTAAGTACTCCAAACTTTAGCTCACTCCAAACTTATTTTATATTTCTATTAGTTTATTACGTATTGCAAATAGTATCAGGCTCGCAGTGTTCTTCGAATTTGTTTTTCCAAGCAGGTTAGCCCTGTGCTTATCGACAGTTCTTTTGCTTATGAACAGAGAATCTGCTATTTCCTGATTTGACAGCCCTTCACAAATTTTAAACAAAATCTCGGTTTCTCTCTTTGAAAGATTGGCTGATTTACTTTCGTGTTCGCGATGTTTTATCTTTTGGATAACGTGATAAAGTAACTCCTGGGAGAAGTAGTTACCCCCTTTTTTTACTGTAAGAATAGCCTCTTTTACTTCAGAAATATCTGAATCTTTCAGCAGGAATCCTTTAGCACCGGCGTCTACCATTTTGTAATAGTACTCTTCCTCTCCATACATAGAAAGGGCAATAATGTTTATCTCCGGACAAATCTTAAGGCCTTTCCTTGTTGCCTCTATACCATCCATTTCCGGCATATTGATATCCATAAGGGCAATATCAGCCTGGGTGTTTTTCAGTATTTTCAGGAATTCTTCCCCGTTTGACGCTTCTCCTGTAACTTCAAAATCAGGGAAGGCATTAAGGAGAATTTTTAATCCGTTACGAAAGAGCTGGTGGTCGTCCGCTATTATTATCCGTATTTTTTCCATTGTCAGTTGTTCATTCTTAGAAGAATCATTCAATCAGTTTGATAAGTGCACTTGTTCCTTTTCCGGGGGAACTTTCCAGAATAAAAACCCCTTCAACGGTTTTTACGCGTGTTTCAATATTCGATAACCCCATCCCTTTAGTGTCTTCTTTGCTGAGCGTTGAAGTGTCAAAACCACGCCCGTTATCATAAAACTGCAAGGTAATGAATTTTTCGTGTTTGTTTAATTCAATCTCAATCCGGGAAGCTCCTGAGTGAAGAATGGAGTTATTAATAAGCTCACATACAGCACGATACACAACAACCTCTTTTTCATTCTCCAGGCGATGATTTTCCATATTGGTTTTAAAGTCAATTTCAACTGCTTTAGTCTGATTTAATTTTGTTGTAAAGGCGCCTATCGCACTGGAAAGTCCAAAATTAGTCAGGACATGCGGACTCAGATTGTTTGATATTTCTTTAATGGTGCTGATAGCTTCATTTACCAGATGGGTTGTGTTATTCAGGATTATAGTACCTGATGAATCCTTTATTCTTTCGTTAAGCGCAGAGAGGGACATTTTTACTGTTGATAAAATGGGCCCAAGTCCGTCGTGAAGATCTTTTGCGAACCTTTTTTTCTCATTCTCCTCTGTGTTAATAATGGCATTAATTACCCTTTTTTCAGAGCGCAAACGGTCAGTATCTGCACGTTTGAGGGAAAGGAATAATTCACGTATCAGGATAACACCTCCAATTATCATTATTGAAATAAGAACTCCAAGCCATTCATCAATCATACGCCACGTAAAAGAGGGTGTTCCCCTGAAAAATTCAAAAAACTGGATTATCAATCTGACTGCCATGAATGCAAATGAGAGAGAAAGCAAGATCCATGACAGTCTGTATTTTGTAAGCTTCATAAACCTCAAAGCAACAACAGCAGCAATGATCTGCAGAACAATTGAGATTATCAGTGCAATAAGCCGTACGATTGGAATTGAATTCATATTACAAAAATATGAGAATATTTATCTATAACAGCAGCCTATGAATTAAATATTAATGGTAGGACGGTTCGATGGTTTGACGGTTCGATGGTCAAACGGAATAATGTAGGGAACGATATAACGGTATTATGTAGGGAACGGTCGCGACCGTTCCCTACATAATATGCACCATTGCACCGTTGCACCTTTTTTTTATCTTTGACAATTCGAAATCGACTTGTATGAGGGTTTTTTATAACATTGGAATATTCATTTTCTCGGCTTTTGCTTATCTTATTTCTCCGTTCAATGCTAAAATATCATTATGGGTTAAAGGAAGGACGAACTGGGCTGAAAAGATCAGAGACAAGATAAATCCAGGCGATCATACAATATGGATGCATTGTGCTTCCCTTGGAGAGTTTGAGCAGGGGCGAACTGTATTAGAAGCAATTAAAAATGAGAGACCTGAATTAAAAATTGTCCTGACATTTTTTTCACCCTCGGGATATGAGATACGAAAAAATTACTCCCATGCTGATTGTATAATTTATCTTCCTGTTGATACTCCGGGAAATGCTGTGAAGTTTGTTACTCTTGTTAATCCGGAATATGCTATCTTTGTCAAGTATGAGTTCTGGAATAACTATATATCAGTACTTTATAAGAAAAATATTCCAATTTATCTGGTCTCGGCTATATTCAGACCCGGGCAGCATTTTTTTAAATGGTATGGATCATTCTTCAGAGGAATTCTAAAAAAGTTTGAAAAAATATTTGTGCAGGATCAGAATTCACTGAATCTTTTGGAAAGCATAGGCCTTAAAAATGGGTTGCTTACCGGGGATACCCGGTTTGACAGAGTTGTTCAGATAGCGGGAGCTTCGAAAGATATTCCTCAGCTTGAACAATTCAGGGGGGATGAAAAATTATTTCTTGCCGGAAGCAGCTGGAAGCAGGATGAGGAGATTATTTCGCAATATATCAACAGGTTTCCTGATAAGATGAAATGGGTTTTTGCTCCGCACGAAATTGATAAACCAAATATTGAAAGGCTCGAGAAACTATTTAAAGTTAAATCTGTAAGGTTTTCTGAGTTCAATCAGTCGTCGGCTGATGCCAGAGTCATGATAATCGATAATATTGGTATGCTTTCATCAGCTTACAGGTATGCCTATGTTGCTGCAATAGGAGGAGGATTCGGGAAAGGGATACATAATATTCTTGAACCGGCTTGCTGGGGGATCCCTGTAATGTTTGGTCCTGACCACAAAAAATTCAAAGAAGCGGTTGATTTAATTAACGAAAAAGGGGCAATGACTTTCAATTCATTTAGTGATTTTTCCGATATCCTTGACAAATGGTTATCGGATGAGCTATTTTACTTAAAATCAGCTAAAACAGCAGGTAATTACATTTGTAAAAACGCTGGTGCTACTTCAATAATTATGCAAGCAATATCGATAAAAGATATTAACAAAAAACGCTCATAATTTGTTAAAAACTAATCTTTTTTAGGTAGACAAGGTTCATTTAAAGAGACGTAAATTTATGCACGGGATTTAACAATTTTGTAATTCCGGTGTAAACAAATAATCAATTAATTACGATAACCTTGTCGAAAATTTATTAAACCTTAAACCTAATTTTATGATGAATCAATTCAAACGTATGTTTACGATGTTGAGTTTCCTGTTCATCTCAGTAATGATGTTCGGGCAGGCATCTACAACATCAGGAATTAATGGGAAGATAGTTGACCCCAGCGGAAAACCGTTGGCAGGTGCTACTATTCTTGCTGTTCACGTTCCCTCTGGGTCTCAGTACGGAGCCCTGGCTAACGGTGATGGTTTCTTTTCCATTCAGGGTATGCGTCCCGGGGGACCATATACCATTGAGGTTTCGTTTATCGGATACTCAAAAAAATCCGTTTCAGACCTGACATTATCATTGGGAGAATCCTTTGTTTTTAACACTGCTCTTGAAGAAGGAAGTACTCAGCTCAATGAAGTTGTTGTTGTTGGTGCAAAAGCTCCGGTTTTCAATTCAGAAAAAAACGGGACTTCTATCAATATAAGCAGCAGGCAGCTTAATATCATGCCAACAATAACGAGAAGTATAAATGATATTACCCGGCTTACTCCACAGGCAAATGGCAACCAGATCGGTGGTGGTAACTATCGTCAGAACTTCATAACTGTTGACGGTGCACAGTTCAATAACGCATTTGGAATCGGAACAAACCTTCCCGGGAATGGTTCCCCAATCTCTCTTGATGCAATCGACCAGATTTCTGTTAATATTACACCTTACGATGTAAGACAGAGCGGTTTTATCGGTGCTTCAGTTAATGCTGTAACCCGTTCAGGGAGCAACGAATTCTCAGGTTCAGTATATACATATATGCAAAACGAGAAGTATAAAGGCAATAAAGTTGCTGATGCTACCTTCACAAAAAACCCATCAAGTTACCAAATGGAAGGTTTCCGTTTAGGCGGGCCGATCATCAAGAATAAACTGTTTTTCTTTGTGAACTATGAAAATGAGAAATCAGTTGTTCCTGGACCTCCAAGAGTTGCATCCACCGCAATCACTCTTCCAGATTACCCGAATAATATCGCCCGTCCAACTGAAGACGATATGAATATGATAAGTGCTTATCTTAGAGATACATACGGATATGAAACAGGTCCTTATCAGGGATACTCGAATGATAGTCCCGGAACAAAGTTCCTTGCTCGTATTGACTGGAACATCAATAAAAACCACAAATTCAATCTGCGGTACAGTTATATGGCAAGTAAATCGCCTGTCGCGCCAAGTCCTTCCTTTTCTCCCTTTTCATCAATTTACACCAATACGCGTACCGCAATGGATGCTATGTGGTTCAAGAATACCCAGTACTTTCAGGAAAATAATTTCAGTTCACTTTCAGGTGAGTTAAACTCAACTTTTTTAGGGGGTAAACTTATGAATACCCTTCGTGGAACTTACTCATATCAGAATGAACCACGTAGTACACAAGGAAACCTCTTCCCGTTCGTTGATATTCTGAAAGGTGGAATTCCATATGTATCATTCGGAACCGAGCTGTTTTCATATGGAAACCTTCGACAGGTTTCTACAATTACATTTAATGATGATATTACCTGGAATTGGGGAAACAATAACATGACAGCAGGATTAAGCTATGAGTCCGATAATACCAAGAACGGATTCATGCGTTTCGGTTCAAGCTATTATGTTTTCAATTCATGGACTGATTTTACAAGTGCTACTACAGCTACTCCGGTTAATCCTGCACGCTTTGGTCTTACATTCTCAAATACACCAGGATATTCTCAGGCATTTCCTTCATTCAAGTTCGCCCAGATCGCAACATATGTTCAGGATGAGATTGTCGTCAATTCACATTTAAAAGTGGTTGCCGGTCTTCGCATAGATCTTCCCAAATATCCCGATCCTCTTGCAGAACATCCAATGATTTCTGGTCTTGCTTTCGGTGCAAATAAATATAGCACAGCTACCCTTCCAAAATCAAGGACTATGCTTTCTCCAAGAATCGGATTTAATTACGACTTCACCGATGATCATTCATTGATATTGCGTGGAGGTACCGGAGTATTTACAGGCCGTATTCCTTTTGTATGGATAGTAGGACAGGCAGGTGATGCCGGGATGGTACAGACAACCGAGGCATTATCGGGTGCAGCTGTTCCCGGACCATTTAATCCTGATCCAAAAGCATACTACCCTGCTACTCAGCCAGCAGTAGGAACTGTTATCCCGTCAACCTTTACAATTATTTCAGATAATTTTAAAATGCCACAGACATGGAAGAGCAGTTTAGGTTTTGATGCAAAACTTCCTTGGGGATTAAAAGGTACCCTTGAAGGGGTGTATAATAAAGATATCAATACAGCATTCTTTGTGAACGAAGGTCTTCAGGGTGCTGCCAATATGAATATAACAACAGCGGGTGTAACCTATCCTGACACTCGTCTTATCTATCCATATACTGCGACTGCAACAAATGGTCTGAAATATTATCAGACTATAAATTCTGCCGGAACAATAGTAACAACTGGGTTGCCTGCAGGAGGAACCGGTGTTTCTCCAATCGTTCTCGAGAACAGGAAAGGTGGATATTACTATTCTATTACTGCTAAGCTGGAAAAACAATTTACAAAAGGCTTTGCAGGGATGATTGCTTATACCCATAGTGAGGCTAAAAACCTTGTTGACGGCGCTGGCGATCAGGCTGCTTCAGCCTGGAACGGTAACGCCAATGTAAACGGTGCAAATAGTCCTGAACTAAGTTATGCCAGCTATGTAACTCCTGATAAATTAATAATGTCGGCTTCTTATAGGATTGAGTACCTAAAGGCAATGGCCACATCATTATCATTCTTCTACGAAGCAGGTTCTTCAGGTCGTTTCTCTTATGTTTATTCCACTAACATCGTTCGCGATGGCGCCGGTTCAAACAACCTTATCTATGTTCCTAAGGATGCTTCTGAAATAACTTTTGTTCCTTATACATTTACTCCTACCGGAAGTGCAACCCCTGTTACGTGGACTGCACAGCAGCAGAGTGATGCATTCTTTGCATATGTTGATCAGGACAAATATCTGAGTAAACGTAAAGGGATGTATGCTGAACGTAATGGTGCAATATACCCATGGGTTAATAAGGTGGATCTTAAAATTCAGCAGGACTTCTTTGTTAACGTTGCTGGAAAAAGAAATACTATTGAGCTAAGTCTCGACATACTAAACCTTGGCAACCTGTTAAATAAGAAATGGGGTATTGTTCAATATTATAATCAGAATAATATCCTTGTTATGACAAATAGTACAACTGCTCCGCCATTAGCAGTTACTGCTACTGGCGTTGTGACTCCGACATTTAGGCTTAACTCTTACAATAATACAATGATCAGCAATACTTTCACCAATAACGTTGGCTATTCTTCAACATATTCCATGCAGTTTGGAATACGTTATATTTTTAATTAAAAGAATTTTTTTAAAAAATGAGAGGCTGTTAATTTTTAACAGCCTCTTTTTTTGGAATATTTGCAAGAATTATTCCAAAAAAGGTTATTCTGCGTAGATTGCTCTGTATGAGGCTCAGTACAAATATCCTGCTGTTGGTGTTAAAATTTTAACAACGGAAATAATGTTTAATTAACAGAAATACAGATACTTAATTAATGGTTAATAACTATGCTGCCAAATGTTAATAAAGTTAAAATTTTACTATTGCATTGAGCCATCCGCTTGTTTAATTTAGCATCTACCCGCTTTAAAAAGCAGCGGTAGTATAATCTCATCAGAATCAGAGAATAATAAAAATATATGGAAGAGTTATTTGTCCAGGAATCAGCTATTGCTAAAGAAAAAGCAACGAAAGAACAATCGGCACCCGAAATTCAGAAATCAGGGGAAGTGAAGGAAATAAGTAAATCGAAGGAACGAGTGACCGAAAAAGTTACTTACACGCATGAGGAAGCAGTTGAAGCAAGCATAGAGTATTTTAAAGGCGATGAACTTGCAGCCAGAGTATGGGCAAACAAATATGCATTGAAAGATTCATTCGGAAACCTGTTTGAGAAAACACCAGATGATATGCATCACAGGCTGGCTCGCGAAATACACCGGGTAGAAAAAAAATATAAAAACCCTCTTCCGGAAGACTTGATTTACAGTGTTCTCAAAGATTTCAAATACATCGTTCCCCAGGGAGGACCTATGACAGGTATTGGCAATGATTATCAGATTGCCTCTCTCTCTAACTGCTTTGTTATTGGAAGCGGAGGGTCATCAGACTCTTATGGGGGAATTATGAAAATCGATCAGGAGCAGGTGCAACTTATGAAACGTCGGGGTGGGGTTGGTCACGATCTTTCACATATCAGGCCAAAAGGGACTCCTGTGCTTAACAGTGCCCTTACATCTACCGGTGTTGTTCCTTTCATGGAGAGATATTCAAACTCAACACGTGAAGTGGCTCAGGATGGAAGAAGAGGCGCTCTTATGCTCTCAATCTCTATAAAACACCCCGACTCTGGTAAATTTATTGATGCAAAACTCGAGAGTGGAAAAGTTACCGGAGCAAATGTGTCTGTTAAGCTTACCGACGATTTCATGAAAGCGGTTGAAGAAAAAACTATGTTCAGACAACAATATCCGATTAATTCAACCACACCTAAATTTTCAAAAGATATCGATGCAGTAACTCTTTGGAGTAAGATAATTCATAATGCATGGAAGTCGGCAGAACCCGGAGTCTTATTCTGGGATACTATTATTAAAGAGAGCGTTCCCGATTGCTATGCGGATCTTGGTTATGCTACAGTGTCAACAAATCCTTGCGGGGAAATTCCTCTCTGCCCTTATGACAGCTGCCGTCTGCTGGCAATTAACTTGTACAGCTATGTAAATAACCCATTTACCCCAAAATCTGAATTTGACTTTGAATTGTATAAAGAACACGTTGGGTTGGCACAACGCATGATGGACGATATTATTGATCTCGAACTGGAGAAGATCGATTCGATTCTCGCAAAAATAAATTCAGATCCCGAACTAGAGGAGTTAAAACTTGTTGAAAGAAATCTTTGGACAAATATCAGAAACAAAGCTGAAGAGGGAAGAAGAACCGGAATTGGTATAACTGCCGAAGGAGATATGCTTGCAGGTCTGGGATTGAGGTATGGAAGTGATGAAGCTACTGACTTTTCAGTTGAGGTTCATAAGACCCTCGCGCTTGAAGCTTACAAGGCATCAACTTATCTGGCTAAGGAAAGAGGCGCTTTTGGAATCTATGACGCAGAGCGTGAAAAAAATAACCCTTTCATATTGAGGATGAAAGAAGCAGATCCGGTTATGTACAATAACATGGTTAAGTTCGGACGCAGAAATATTGCCCTTCTGACTATCGCCCCAACAGGTACAACAAGTCTCATGACACAGACAACATCAGGTATAGAACCAATATTTTCAACTTTCTATAAAAGAAGAAGAAAGGTCAATCCAAATGACCTGGATGTAAAGGTGTCTTTCACTGATGAGGTTGGCGATTCCTGGGAAGAATTCATTGTCTTTCATCATAAATTTGTTGACTGGCTAAAACTGAACGGATACGATACAGATGAGATTACCAGGATGAGAGACGAGGAAATTGAATCAATTATAGCAAAATCGCCTTACTATAAAGCTACTGCTAATGATGTTGACTGGATTGCCAAAGTTCGTATGCAGGGAGCAATTCAGAAATGGGTCGACCATTCCATAAGTGTTACTATCAATCTTCCTGCAGATGCAAAGGAAGAGCTGGTAAGCGAACTTTATCTTACTGCATGGAAATCGGGATGCAAAGGAGCCACTGTTTATCGCGACGGTTCAAGAAACGGTGTACTTATAGCTGGTAAAACTGAAGTTCGTCCTGAAAGACCAAAACGCCCTAAAGTACTCGATTGTGATGTGATCAGGTTTAATATCAATGAAGAAAAATGGATCGCTTTTGTGGGACTGAAAGAAAGCAGACCCTATGAGATATTCACAGGTATTGCTGATGAAGAAATATTCCCGATTCCAAAAAGTATAGTTAAAGGGAAAATTATCAAAATCAAGGATGATGACGGAAAGACACGTTATGACTTTCAGTTTACAGATAAATACGGATACAAGAAAAATATCGAAGGCCTTTCACACATGTTTACACCTGAATTCTGGAATTATGCAAAATTAATTTCCGGGGTGCTGAGACATGAGATGCCAATACAGGATGTTGTTAACCTGGTTCAGTCACTTAAGCTTGACAGCGAGTCAATCAATAACTGGAAGAACGGTGTTGAAAGAGCCATGAAAAAATATATTCCCAACGGAACAAAAGCCAAAGGGAAATGCGGTGAATGCGGAGGCGATAACCTTGTTTACGAAGAAGGCTGCCTGATCTGCAAAGACTGCGGATCATCAAAATGCGGATGATTTATTACCTTACTGCCCTGATAAGCCCCCTCCTGAGGAACGGGGCTTTCATTTTTTTATCGTAATAATGAATCATGTATCCTTTTGAAGGTGTGATAGTAAATCCATGATTCTTCAGCAACAGCGTAAAATCTCTTTCATCGTTGTTCTTATGATAAGTGCATAAAGCTACTTTAAAAGATTCAGGACTTTTAAAAACTTCATTGCAGCTGTCAAGAACAATCGCTTCAGCTCCGTCAACATCGATCTTTAAAAATGTAATGTCTTTTTTCTCTTTATAAAAAGTGTCGAACCTGACATGCGATTCATCATCTGAATCAGAGACATATTTATTTATGATTTCAACTTTTTCAGCCCAGGGGGCAAAAGTAGCCTTTAGTGCCTCTGTCCACTCATGATCGTATTCAAACAGATAAATTTTCTTTACATTTTCGATTACTGAAAGAGAAAAGTTCCCTTCTGCAGCCCCTATATCTGCCAGAACATCCTCATCTCCAATTGTAAATGAATCCGTAAGATATCTGTGAGGACTGTTTATGTCCTGTTCCCTTACCAGTTCAGAGTAGGCTCTTTTTATCCTTTTCTCGCTCCATCGTCTTTTGAAATATAACCTTTTACCTTCCTGAATCACATAGCGCATTCCATTTTCAGCATCAAAAAAAACATCAATCTTTTCAGCGGAATAGTTATCATGAAATGGGTACGGAAAAATTCTCAGAGGATTTTTCTCAAGGTAACCAAGGACTTCCCTTTGCTCATCATTAACCTCATTTGCAGGTAATAAAGCAAAATATTCCAGAATTTTTTTCCGAAGAGTCTTTTTTAATATAACAGTCCGTATCGGTTTTGGAACCAGAATTCTGTATATCGGGAAGAGAAACTTATTCATTTCTATTTATTTAATAACACCAAGTTCTTTTCCAACCTTTTCAAATGCCTTCATTGCTTTATCGAGGTGCTCTTTTTCGTGTGCAGCTGATAGTTGGACCCTTATTCTGGCCTGTCCTTTAGCAACTACAGGGAAATAAAAACCGATAACGTATATCCCTTCATTCAGCAATTTTGCTGCAAACTCCTGCGACAGTTTGGCATCGTAAAGCATTACCGCGCAAATTGCTGATTTGGTTGGTTTTATGTCAAATCCAAGTTTCTTCATTCCGGCAATAAAATATTCAGCATTCCAATGAAGCTTATCCTGCAGATCATTTGTTTCCGTCATCATTTCAACCATTCTGATACCTGCCGCTGCAATCATAGGAGGAAGAGAATTTGAGAAAAGGTATGGACGTGATCTCTGACGGAGAATCTCAATTATCTCTTTTTTCCCGGTCGTAAAACCACCTATTGCCCCACCAAATGCTTTACCAAGAGTCCCGGTTATAATTTCAACCTTACCGGAAATATTGAAAAGCTCGGTAACACCTCTTCCTGTTTTTCCCACAACGCCTGCAGAGTGAGATTCGTCAATCATCACCATTGCATTGTATTTATTGGCCAGTTCGACTATTTTATCGAGAGGAGCAACATTACCATCCATTGAAAATACCCCGTCGGTTACAATAAGTCTGAAACGCTGAGCCTGAGCAAGCTGAAGCTGTTTTTCAAGATCTACCATATCAGCATTTTCATATCTGTAACGATGAGCTTTACTAAGACGGACACCGTCAATTATTGAAGCATGGTTGAGAGCGTCGGAAATAATAGCATCCTCTTCTGTCAGGAGGGGTTCAAAAACTCCTCCATTAGCATCGAAACAGGCAGCATATAGAATAGTATCTTCTGTGTGAAAGAATTCAGCTATCTTTTTCTCAAGTTCTTTATGCAGATCTGTTGTCCCGCAAATAAACCTTACCGACGACATGCCATAACCATGATTATCAAGGGAAGTCTTGGCTGCCTGAATAAGTGATGGATTATTTGACAGGCCAAGGTAATTATTGGCACAGAAATTCAATACTTTCTGGCCAGTGTTAAGTTCAATTTCAGCACCCTGTGGGGAAACGATAATCCTTTCGTTTTTATATAATCCTGCTTCCTTAATCTCATTAATTGCCTTAATAAGATGATTTTGATAATTAGTATACATAATGGTGATTTTAGTCTATAAAGTCTATAAAGTTTGTAAAGTTTGTAAAGTCTATGGGTTAAGAATTATTTTAATGTTTTAATTAAACCTGAAATCATTTTTGATACTTCACTTGATAACCCTATCAAATCTGCATATTCTTCTTTGTTTATATAATTTAATTCCACTGCTAAATACAGCATTGATCTTACTTCTCCACAGGATCCTTTGGCAATAAATAGAAAATATTTAAACTCGCTGTCAGATTTTCTCTCAAACCCTTCAGCAATATTATTCATTACAGAAACTGAAGCTCTGCATATTTGGTCCCTGAATCCAAAATCGCGTATATCTTTAAATAAAGAATAAATTTTTAAAGTCATTATTTTAGCTTTTTGCCAAGCTATAATCTCTTCGAATTTCTCTATTTTCACTCTATATAGCTTTTAAAACTTTTTACTTTACAGACTTTTTACTTTATAGACTTTAAGGACTTATTCTTTAGTCCCAGTTTAATATTACTTTCCCGCAATTTCCTTCTTCCATAATATCGAATCCCTTCTGGAAATCGTTGATAGGGAACCGGTGAGTGATAACGGGATTAAGATGGATACCGCCGATAATCATCTGTTCCATTTTGTACCAGGTTTCCCACATCTCACGGCCATATATTCCTTTTAATGTTATAGCTTTGAAAATGATATCGCTCCATGGAACTTCGAAATTTGACGGAAGTATTCCAAGCAGCGAAATACTTGATCCATTATACATGTTGTTGAGCATATCAATAAATGCTTTTGGCGACCCCGACATTTCAAGACCTATATCAAATCCCCTCACCCCAAGCTTTTTGCGGGCATCCAAAATCGTTTCTCCTTTCGATGGATTTATTGTTAATGTTGCCCCCATCTTCTTTGCAATTGCGAGACGGTAATCGCTCAGATCGCTGGCAACAATGAATCTTGCTCCGGCATACTTTGCAATTGCAACTGCCATACTGCCAATCAGACCAGATCCTGTAATAAGAACATCTTCCCCAAGAAGAGGAAAGGACAATGCTGTATGCGTGGCATTTCCAAAAGGATCCATAATTGCAGCCCACTCATCAGGGATTCTGGGATCGAGTGGTATAACATTTGTTGCCGGAACTTTTACATATTCAGCAAATGATCCATCGATATTTACTCCAATACCAACAGTGTTTTCGCAGACATGCTCTTTCCCCCGGCGGCAGTTACGGCAATGTCCACAAGCCAGATGACCCTCTCCGGTAACTCTTTCACCAATTTTGAGGTTAGCGACGCCTGCCCCCATTTTTTCTATATAACCCATGTACTCGTGACCAATTGTCATGGGGGTTTTAATGGTTTTTTGCGACCACGTATCCCACTCATAAATATGAAGATCGGTTCCGCATATTGCAGACTTCTTCACTTTAATAATAACATCATTCAGCCCCGGTTCAGGAATTGGAACCTCCTGCATCCAGAGACCTCTTTCTGGTCTGGCTTTTACCAGTGCTTTCATCTTTTTCATAAAGGCATAATTTTCATATCGCTAAATTAATACAAATCTGTTGTCCAAAACCTGATTTTTGTATTACTATTTTATATAATCGGGTTTGTCTATCTTTGCACATATTTTTAACAGATTAATTAATATGGCACAAGTAAGAGTACGTTTTGCCCCAAGTCCGACAGGCCCTTTGCATATAGGTGGTGTCAGGACAGCATTGTACAACTATCTTTTTGCAAAGAAGAATAACGGGACATTCATTTTAAGAATTGAAGATACTGACCAGGCAAGATTCGTTGAAGGAGCTGAAGAATATATTATGGAGTCGCTCCAATGGGCAGGGATAAAGGTTGATGAAGGTATTAATGAAGGAGGGAAATATGGTCCATATCGTCAGAGCGACAGAAAAGCAATATACAGGCAATACGCAGATTTACTTATAGAAAAAGGAGATGCCTATTATGCTTTTGACTCTTTGGAGCAGCTTGAAGCTTTAAGAACTGAATCTGAGAAAGCCGGTAATACCTTTATATATAATGCAGCAAACAGAGGTAAGCTATCTAACTCAATCTCTCTAAAGGAATCTGAATGGAAGGAGAAACTTTCTAAAGGAGAACCTTATGTTATCCGGTACAAAATGCCTGATAACGAGGATATCCATTTTGATGATATTATCCGCGGACATATTGTAGTAAATACCAGCACCCTTGATGATAAGGTTCTGTTCAAATCGGATGGTATGCCAACCTATCATCTGGCTAATATTGTTGACGATCACCTTATGGAGATCAGTCATGTAATCAGAGGTGAAGAGTGGCTGCCTTCTTTGCCGTTGCATATTTTGTTATATCGATCATTTGGCTGGAATCCTCCTCTTTTTGCACACCTTCCATTGTTGCTTAAACCAGATGGTAAAGGGAAGTTAAGCAAGCGAGATGGAGATAAGATGGGCTTTCCTGTGTTTCCTCTCTTCTGGCCGCTTGGCGAAACAGCAAAAGGGTACCGTGAGGAAGGCTATTACCCGGAAGCATTTGTAAACATCCTTGCATTGCTTGGATGGAACCCGGGAACTGAGCAGGAAATCTTTTCGATGGAAGAGCTGATTGAAGCATTTTCTATTGAGCGGGTAGGTAAGTCGGGCTCACGGTTTGATCCGGAGAAAGCTAAATGGTTCAATCACCAGTACCTCCAGAAAAGGACCAATGAGCAACTCGCCCTTGATTTCAGAGAGTTCCTCAGAGCACATGGATATCATTTCGACATTGTTGAACTTGAGGTTCTTGTAGGTCTTGTAAAGGAAAGGGTAAGTTTTGTAAAAGATATATGGGATCAGACCGATTTCTTCTTTAAGGCTCCTGAAACCTATGATCAGGAGGTGATTAAGAAAAGATGGAAGGAAGATTCAGCATCTCTTCTTCTGGAATTAAGATCAGTACTGGAAAATATCGATGACTTTTCAGCTGCCGCCACTGAGCCTGTAGTTAAAGCCTGGATAGAGGAGAAAGGGTATAACATGGGAACTATAATGAATGCTTTCAGATTGGTTATTGTTGGCGCATCAAGGGGACCTCATATGTATGATATTATAAGCTGGATCGGGAAGGAGGAGACTCTCAGGCGAATCGATAAGGGACTATCGTTAATAGGTAAATAGAAAAATGAACCTACCGCAGTCAGGAGATTATATTGATATGCATACACATGGCAGCAAACCTGCTCCTGGTGTTTTCATTATCGAATGCCTGATGGCTCATGAAGATAGATTTCCCGATCAAGCTGCCGGGGTTGCTTATACATATGGAATACATCCCTGGTTTCTTACTGAAGACAATCATAATAAGCATATTAACAATGTTGAGAAGTCAACTGGTTTCCCGAATATGATTGCTATAGGAGAGGCCGGATTTGACAAGCTAAGGGGACCATCACCTGAACTTCAGAGCAAAGTATTTGAAGAGCAGGCTCTCATCTCTGAGACTCACATGAAACCTTTAATAATTCATTGTGTTAAAGCATGGGACGAATTGTTGGCAGCTCATAAAAAACTAAAACCAAAAATGCCTTGGATGATTCATGGATTCAGAGGTAGTGTTGAACAGGCAGAGCAACTTTTATCAAAAGGATTCTATCTTTCATTTTGGTTCGATTTTGCATTGCGGAAGGAATCAACTCAGTTGTTCATAAGCCTTCCGAAAGACAGAATTTTTCTTGAAACTGATGGAGCAGATGTTAATATACAAGATATCTATAAAAAAGTTTCAGATGATTTGAACATCTCCATAGTGGAACTAAAATCAATAATTTTCACTAATTTCAGTGAATTTTTCAAAATTAATGATAAATAACCACGGAGACACGGAGAGCACAGAGAATACACGGAGAATTAACTCTGTGATTCTCCGTGTCCTCTGTGTCTCTGTGGTAAAAAAATAATGATCAATATCCGATAATATGGCTGATTGGTTAACACGTACTGAACTGATTCTGGGAGAAGAAGGATTGCAGAGACTGAAAGCTTCAAATGTACTTGTTGTAGGATTAGGTGGTGTGGGTGCCTTTGCCGCAGAGATGATTTGTCGTGCAGGTATTGGTAAAATGACAATTGTTGATGGCGATTTCATTAATGCTTCAAACAGAAACAGACAACTTCCTGCATTAAAAAGCACTGAAGGATTATCCAAGGCAGAGGTGATGGGTAGCAGACTGAAAGACATAAATCCTGACATCAAGCTTACTGTTATACATGAATATCTCAAGGATGAAAGACTGGGTGAGGTTCTTGACGCAGGGTATGATTATGTAGTAGATGCAATTGATACTTTATCTCCTAAAATATATCTTATTTTTAACGCACTTCAAAGAAAAATTCCTTTAGTTAGTTCTATGGGTGCCGGCGGTAAATTTGATCCCACCCGTATAGGAATTTCCGATATATCAGCAACAACCAATTGTTCGCTGGCACGAATTCTAAGAAAGAAGCTTCACAGACTTGGTGTAAGAGAGGGCTTTACCGCAGTATATTCAACTGAGCCTGTTGATAAGACTAAGGTTGTTGCTACAGACGGAGCTGATAATAAAGCATCTGTTGTCGGAACTATATCCTATATGCCAGCAGCATTTGGAATCGCCTGTGCATCGGTTGTAATACGCGATCTTACTTCCAATGGCTGAATAAATATTCTATTTGAAGCACACTATCGTATAAGATTATCTTCCATCATTATCAGGGAAATTACTTTTCAGCTCTCTTGTAGCTGATCAATAATCCTCCTCCCTGAGTATTCAATGTTGTCTCATAATTTTTAAGACTCCTTATATATTCAAGGTACCCGGGAGCCACTCCTCCACTTCGTCCACCCATACCTCTGTCGGAGATATTATGAGTTGTATAACAACCACCAACTTTAAGTTTCGGATCAACATCGGTGAAATAGTTCTTATACCAGTCCTTATCTGCATCACTGAAGACAAAATCAAATGGTCCCTTAAGCTCTTTTACGAGTGAATGAGCGTCTGCCAGACGTGCATCGATGTACTCAGATAAACCTGCCTGTTTAAAGTTCTCCAGAGCGGTATTATGTCTAGCTTCGTCAATATCGATAGTAGTAAGCTTTCCTCCTGTTTTGGAGAGCGCCCAGGCTATATAGATTCCTGAGTGGCCTGTTGAAGTCCCGATCTCCAGGGCACTTTTATAGTCGCCCTTAATTATCAGATCATAAAGAGTCTGACCGTCAGCAGTGGGTATATTCAGGTCATGCCATTGTCCTGTATGGGCAGAAAGAAATTTCTTCACTTTTGCATCAAGTGCCGGGTTCTCTTTCGACGACTGTGCTTTAATAATTCCCGGAAATAATGTTGCTGTAATAAGCATACAAATTATTAATCCAAAAGTTTTCCGTGATTCCATTTTATTGAGTTTAAATGAATAATCATACTTTAATAATATGACAATCAGAACTCAGTTAATATTCCTTAATACATTAACAATAAGTCGGAATGTTCTTAAGTAAGCTTAGGGTTTCAATTATTTCCTGGATATTAGAATAAATTTTGTCTCCCAACCCTCAAGTTTAACTGGAATATTTGTACGGTCTTTTTTAGCTGTAATATTTTTTATTGGTAAAATCTCACCTGTAAATGCATCCCAGGATGAAGCATTTCCGCTACCTGAAAATGTTGCATCAAAAGAAACCTCTTCATTACTTTCGTTAAAAATGAAGTATAAATCTGCATCTGGAAGTCTGCGGTGGAGATATTTTATCTCCGGGCAAGGTACTTCAGTCTTAAGATCTGACACTGACATTTTTTCAAGAAGAGATGAAGTTAAATGGCCTGATGGTTCAATTTCTTGTATTCTTCATGTGTCCATGCAATAAATTGTTTGGTAGCCAATGGATTAAGATAATCAAAAAGGGAAGCTGTGGTATCTTTTCCCCGTACTGGGTTATTAACCGATCGTGTAACTGAAGATCTGAAACGATGTCCTGCAAGAAAAATTCTCCAGTTTCCTTCGGGAACCTGCCAGTTTAGTTCCCCTGAGCTTATATCCAGTCTTTTACTGGTACTGTCAATGCTATTAAATGCAACAGCGCTTATCGTATAGGACGGCAGCTTCCTTGAAATATTCTCCCCCTGTTTCGGGTCAATTTTTTCTGTAATAACCAGCCCCTGCATTTTCAGATCTGGCCTTTCTGCACTGAACTTCCCTCCTGCAAATCCGCTGGGATATTTTCCTTCATCTTCGATCCATATCTTCATTCCGCGTAATTTTGCCTCTTCAACAGCAATACTAACAAGCTTAAACCATTCCTGTGACAGATATTTTGCAGTCATTCCATAACCTGCCTCAACCATAACGCCTGAAAATCCCATTGCCTTTATCCTGTCAAGGTCGCGTTTAATTACAGTGTCTGTCATTGGTCCGTCCCATCCCCACCACAGAATCATACCATATTCTGGCGGAGGTGATTTGAAATTTTCAGCAATGGTTTTTATGCTGAGATCAGAGAACTTTTGCCATGATTGCTGTGCGTTCAATAATAAATCGCCTGATAGACAAACAAAAATGAAGAGCATTAAATTTTTCATAAAAAGACTATTTAGATAAACTGGATACCGTTTCCAATCAGGTGACTGATATAACATTTGATTAAAAATAGCAAAAAATGTTGATATCATCATCTTCTGCATATAATGGTCATTCCGGAATAATTATATAACTTAAATGGGTAATTAGCAGGTCTTTAACTAAACTGATTTAAAAATGGGATTATTATTTTTGGGTTTATTGTATTTGTGCTCTGGTCATTTTTCTCAACTTTGTGGTGAAAATTACTAAATTCGTCTTCCAGGAAGAAATGAATTCCCGGAATAATAATTATTGGGTGTTACATTAATTGATATAAAAATATGAGACCTTATATTCTAGCAGAGACCACCTGGAAAACCATTAAGGACCAGAAAATTGAATTAGCAATTTTGCCATGGGGGGCAACAGAAGCTCATAACCTTCATATGCCATTTGCAACAGATAATATTCTGACAGAGAAAGTTGCAATTGAATCAGCTAAGTCGGCCTGGGATAAAGGGGCTAAAGTAGTTGTCCTGCCAACAATCCCGTTTGGAGTAAATACCGGGCAGTTGGATATCAGACTTAATATCAACATGAATCCAAGTACTCAATTTGCCATTCTTAATGATGTGACTGATGTGCTTAACAGACATGAAATTTATAAGTTCCTTATTGTTAATGGACATGGTGGCAATGATTTTAAACAGATAATCAGAGAGCTAGGGTTTAAATATCCTAAAATGTTTATCTGTGGCTGTAATTGGTACCAGTCATTCGAAAATTCTCAGTTTTTTGAAAACAGCGGAGGCCATGCCGATGAAATGGAAACCAGCCTGATGCAATTTCTTGCCCCGGAAATGGTTTTGCCTTTAAATGAAGCAGGAGAAGGGAAGGGTAAAAAATTTAAAGTAAAAGCTTTAAATGAAAAATGGGCCTGGGCTGAACGGAAATGGACACAAGTCACCAGCGATACCGGAATTGGAAATCCATTCAAATCGACTCCTGAAAAAGGAGAAAAATGTTTTAATGAAATTGTAAAAAAGGTTGGCACCTTAATGTTTGAACTATCGAAAGCTGATGTTAATAATATGTATGAATAATAATAGAAAGACTATGTTCCTCAAGTTCAGTTTTGTGTCAATAATAATAATTCTGGTATTGGCCTCGTGTAAAAATGAGCCGTTTGTTTCTAAACGCGATACAATTAAGCTTGGCGGAACGTGGCGCTTTGCATTAGACACAGCAAATGTTTGTTTTGCCGATAAATGGTACACTAAGATTTTTACCGACTCGGTTAAATTACCCGGTACCCTCGATGAGAACAATAAGGGAATTCCCAATACAAACACGCATGAGACAATGCGGCTTTCGAGGGAGAGGACATTTGCCGGAATGGCATGGTACCAGAAAGAAGTGAATATTCCTGAAAACTGGAAAGATAAGAATATCAAATTAATGATGGAAAGGACCAAACCAACTCAGGTTTGGGTTGATACAGTTCTCATGGGCAAATGCAATGATATTTTAACTGCACAATACTATGATCTCTCATCAAAACTTGCCCCCGGGAAACATATTATCACAATCCTGGTAAATAATGGCAATGGTTCAGTGCCAAGGGGGGTAACAGGTTCACATGCCTGGACAGATCATACCCAAACCAACTGGAACGGAATTATCGGCAAATTCTGTCTGGAAGCTGCAAATCCTGAACATCTTACAAGTGTTCAGATATATCCCGATATTGCTTCAAAAAGTATTCTGGTTAAAGTAACAATTTTCAATCCGGGTGGAAACAATGATAAAACGAAAATAGTCCTTGACGCATCCTCATGGAATACCAAAAAAAAGCATAATGTGTCTGCAAAATCATTTCCTGTGAAATTAGGTACGGGTGAGAATATTGTAGAACTTACATACACCATGGGGAGTAGAACTCAGGAATGGAGTGAGTTTAATCCTGCTCTGTACAAATTGAATGTTACCCTTAAATCGAAAGAAGTAATTGATAATACGAGCATTGATTTTGGAATGCGTAAGTTCTCAACTCTTGGAACGCAGTTTACCATAAATGGCACTAAAACTTTTCTCCGCGGCAAGCACGACGCCTGCGTTTTCCCATTAACCGGTCATCCCCCCATGGATGTTGAGGGATGGAGAAAAGTCTTCATAATAGCAAAATCTTATGGCATAAATTTTTACCGTTTCCATTCGTGGACACCTCCTCTTGCTGCCTTTGAAGCAGCTGATATTGAGGGGATTTACATGCAGCCTGAATTGCCGTTCTGGGGAAGTTTCAGTTCGGATAAGAATCAGGATTTAAACGCTTTCCTCTTAAAAGAAGGGGAAAATATTCTTGAAACTTATGCCAATCATGCCTCATTTGTAATGTTTTCGCTGGGCAATGAACTTTCGGGTGATCTTGAAGTTATGAAAACGTTTGTTAAGCATTTCAAGTCTCTCGATAATCGCCCGTTAATGGCTTTTGGCACAAATAATTACCTTGGTTTCAGAGGACAGGTCGAGGGAGAAGACTACTACACCGGTTGCCGTGTGGGAGCTGATACTGATACTACCTTTAGTACTCATATCCGTGGATCATTCTCATTTGCTGACGCTTACGATGGCGGGTATATAAACAGCCGTTATCCTTCAACAAATCTAAACTATGCCGGTGCTATTTCAAAATGTACCATTCCGGCTGTTGGAACTGAGGTTGGTCAATATCAGATTTATCCAAATTATGATGAGATAAATAAGTACACAGGAGTTCTGAAGCCATGGAATTTTGAGGTATTCAGGGAACGGCTTAAGGAAAACAATCTGAGCGATCAGGCTAAGTCCTTTTTCAGGGCATCAGGAGCATTAAGTGCCTTATGTTATAAAGCCGATATTGAGATGGCTATAAGAACTCCCGGGTTTGGAGGGTTTCATCTTCTCGATCTTCAGGATTTCCCTGGCCAGGGAACTGCATTAATCGGACTTCTTGATGCATTTATGGATAGTAAGGGGCTTATTACATCGGTAGAATTCAGCCATTTCTGTAATAAGGTTGTGCCTCTATTCCTGATGGAAAAATATTGCTGGACAAATAAGGAATCATTTATCGGGAAAATTCAGGTTGCAAATTATTCGGAAACAAAGCTGAAAGGACAGATTGTTGTATGGGAATTAAAAAATTCCAAGGGGCAGATTATAGTCCAAAATAAACAAAAAGCTGATATTGCACAGGGAGGACTGACTGATGTAGCATCAGTGAATATTGATCTTTCAAAGTTTTTGAGAGCTGAAAAACTGACTCTTTCAATAAATCTTGAAGGAACCACATATAAAAACTCTTATTCTGTCTGGGTTTATCCGGCTAATACAGATACAAAGGTACCAGAGAGCATATTTGTGTCGGAAAAGCTTGATAAAGTAGCGCTTACAAAACTTGCAGAAGGTGCTTCAGTATTATTATTCCCGGATAAAGATGATGTAAAAGATCTTTCAGTTGGAGCTTTGTTTACACCTGATTACTGGAATTACCGGATGTTTAAAGGAATTTCAGAGTCAAATAAAAAACCTGTTTCCCCGGGAACTATGTCAATTCTTACTGACCCTCTTGATCCGTTATTTAACGATTTCCCCACCGAATTTTATACAAACTGGCAATGGTGGCCCATTGTAAAGAACAGTCGTCCTTTTATACTCGATAATACTCCGAAAGATTATCTCCCGCTGGTTCAGGTAGTAGATAATATTGAACGTAATCATAAACTGGGATTGATATTCGAATTTGCAATAGGAAAAGGGAGGCTTCTGGTGTGTATGTCCAGACTTAAAGCAATTCAGGACAAACCGGAAGGAAGACAGCTATACAGCAGTATTCTTAAATACATGAATTCCGATAAATTCAAACCTTCACAAAATCTGACACAACAGGAAGTGACTGATTTATTCAATTCAAAAGTTCTAACGAAAAAGATGACAGGGGTGAAGAACATATCATACCAGAATTAGGCTAAGTATTTATAAAAACAGAATCAATTACTTTATTGCGGATTGGCTTCGCCGAGCTCGCCTTCGGCTCGGTTTTGGATTGTCGATTTCGGATTTGTAATTTCATATTTTGTTTTGATTATCTGATTTTATAACTTTAACAGAGGAAAATTCTGATAGCATTTGTAACTGACTCAAAACTAATAACACAGATTGATGAAAACTTCAAGGAGAAATTTTGTAAGAACCGGTGCTCTGGCAGCATTGGGCTTAGCCCTGCTTCCTGCCTGTAAAACAGTATCTCCCATCGCAGGTTCAGTAAAGCCAAAGAGATTTGTCGGCCTTCAGCTGTACTCTGTAAGGGATGAAATGTTGAAAGATCCGTTGGGAACCCTTACCGACCTGGCGAAGATGGGATATGTTTATGTGGAACATGCTAATTACATTAACCGGAAATTTTATGGTTATACTGCTACTGAATTCAAGAAAGTTCTTGACGGACTCGGATTGAAAATGGTAAGTGGCCATACAGTAATGGGGAAACAGCATTGGGATGCAACAAAAAAAGATTTTTCTGACAGTTGGAAACAAACCGTGGAAGATGCCGGAATACTACAGCAGAAATATGTGATAAGTCCATCAATGGATGAGACCATGAGAAAGACTTATGACGATTTCAAGCGTTATATGGACATCTTTAACAAGAGTGGTGAGTTGTGCCAGAAATCGGGGATGAAGTTTGGTTACCATAACCACGATTTTGAATTCAGCGAAAAACTGAATGGTCAAAAACTGTTCGATATTATGATGAAGAGCATGGATCCAAACCTGGTAGTTGTGCAGTTGGATATGGGAAACCTTTACAATGGCGGGGCAGTTGCTATGGATATCGTAAATCAGTATCCCGGCAGATTTGAAAATCTGCATGTTAAGGATGAAATAGCAGGACCTGCCGGAGGTACCGAAAAGTATGTCAGCACTATCCTGGGTGCAGGTATTGTAGATTGCAAGAATGTTGTTGATATGGCTACAAAGATCGGAGGAACAACCTGTTATATAATTGAACAGGAGTCATATCAGAATAAAAAACCGATTGACTGTGTTAAAGAAGATCTGGCAATATTGAAGAAATGGGGATATTTCTCCTGATTAAATATGAAATAACGAAAACCGGCTCAATAGCCGGTTTTTTTGTAAACATTTGCTTCCACAACTTCTTTTAAAAACAGTGATCGGGGTGAATTGTAAAAATTTTTAAAATCATCCGTAGATGGCGGAATCTGGTTACTCATCCTGGAACCCTTTGGCCTGTAAGAGTTTCTCCATGTAAGTACATATCCTACCGGGTATTTGCTTACAACCGGTAGAAGGACAGACATCCACCAGTCCTGCATGCCCCTTCTTCCTCCTGTTTCACTTAATGCTGTCAGTTTATTTCTTGAGATGGCTTCCTTTGTGACAAAGCCAAGAGCATTGTCGAGCTCTCCGCCAAATTGTGGTCCACGATCGTACATATCGAGCGAAAGCATATCAATAACATCGTCTCCCGGATATCCCTGCATATATTGTTCAAGACTGGTCACCCTGTCGGTATTGTATGCATAGAGGATATTGTGAATGTTCTTTTTATCGCGTAAAAAGTCGACAGTATAACGCCAGAGAGCTGAGTAATCCTTGTCGGAACAAAGATTGGTACCCCACCAGAAAAACGAACCTGAATGTTCATGGTATGGTCTGAAAATGAAAGGAATTGGTGTTCCATTATCATCTTTTAATCCGATAAAAAAGGTAGCAAGACGTTCAAGCCAGGTATTAAAAAGGGCATTGTTTTTTCCTCCGGGAAGAATTGATGAAACCACCTCTTTAGAACTGACATCCCATGCTGTACCATATTGACGGCGGGCAAGAGTATCCTTTATTTGCATGGTTAACGGGTTGTTTAAATGCCAACTTAAAGTAATAACGCCACCTCGCTTATAGTGGACTTTAATCTGTTCTGACATCTGAATGAAACTAACAGAGTCGAGGCTCCTCTCATTCCCAAGTTCAATATGTCCGAGTTCAAATCCGGCTACTGCAGGATAATCACCAGTAATATCTTTGATGTCCGACCGGTCTTTTTCATACCACCATGTACTGCCATACATAAGATCATCCTGATGACCGTACATAATACCCTTGTTCTTAAGTTCATATAACGACTGAAAAAGGTCTATGGTTTTTTTTGTTGCTTTTTTATCTGCAGGAAGAGGTAGTTTCTGACCGGAACTATTTAAGGAAACGGAAACCAGGAATAGTAAGAAAATTATGTTTTTCATCATTTATCATTTATAAAAATTGATTCAAAATTTATCTGAATTAAAGGTAGTAATTTTTTACCTGATTTTATTGGTTGCTGGTTGATGTATTTGGAAGGGTTAAAAAATTTGTTTATTTTTAAATGTGCTTTGATTGTAATTAATGGGGAAGATAACCCAAGTGTGGAATTTTCATTTGAAAGATATCAAGCTAAAAAGTAAAACAAATGGCAAAATTGAATCATGTACTCGCTATACCTGACGAAATAATAACCAGTAAGATATATCTGATAAGAGATAAAAAAGTGATGCTTGATGAAGATTTGTCTGAACTTTACGGAGTAGCTACCGGGAATCTAAATAAAGCGGGTTACAAAAGAGGAGTTCGATACCTTGATATTCCAAATTGGAACATCAAGATGGGGTGGTCGGCGTAAACTTCCATATGTTTTTACTGAGCAAGGAGTAGCTATGTTGTCGGGTGTATTGCATAGTGAAAGAGCTATTAAGGTAAATATTCAGATAATGCGAGTTTTTACACGGATGCGTGAGATGCTTGAAACACATAAAGAAATCCTTAAAAAACTTGATCTTTTGGAAAGTAAAGACATAGAACAAGATGAGAAAATCATTATTATTTTTGAATATCTTAAACAATTAGAGCAAACCAAACTACAGGAATCAGACCTAAAGAACCGACGTCGAATCGGTTTTAAAACAAACCAGGAATAACCCTTTTCAATAAGTATCTGTCAAAAAAAAAGCCATTCTGACAATTTAGTCTGATATTTTAAATACGAGTCCTTGTGTTTATCAGGTTAAAAATCCTGCCAGAGGCTGCCATCAAAATGAAATGAATGTTACGGAATAATCATTTTATTTTTTTAATACAGGTAATAAAATGCTGCTTGCATTCTTCTCATCGTGATAAATACGAATGGTTGCCTTTTGGAAATCATTTTGTGCAGCCTCGTAAATATTTACGAACTTTTGAGGGTTACGATCCACCAGAGGGAACCAGGTGCTTTGTATCTGGACCATAATGCGATGACCTTTCTTAAAGGTATGTGCGATATCGGCAACATTAAATTTTACCCTGTCAATTTTGTCCGCAACAAAAGGTTCCGGAGTTTCAAAGCTTTTTCTGTACCTGCCTCTGAAAATTTCACCATGAACCAGCATCTCATAACCGCCCATCGGATATGCCATAACAGGGTCTTTATCTGCATAAATATCAATATTATTGTAAGAAAGGCTATCAGGGAAAACATCAATCAGTTTAACCACAAAATCAGCATCCGTAGTTGAGATTGAGGTAAGCAGATCCGCAGTAACAACCCCGGTGACAGTGACATCTTCAGCAAGAATATTCGTTTTAAAGCTAAGCACATCGGGTCTGCGTTCTGCAAAACGCTGGTCATCTGTCATATAATTTCTTGTTCGTCCGAAATGTACGTCTTCAGTATATGGAACAGGTTTTGAGGGATCACTAATGTAATCACTGAAGTTTGATACTGATTTTGGAGCTGTCCAATCAAGCTTCCCGTTATCCTGAAAGTATAAAAATTTATCTTCCTTATCTTTAGGAGGCCATTGGGCAAATTGTCTCCATTTGTTTTCACCAGTTATAAATACAGAAGCTTCCGGGATTCCTGAAATGTCACCCTTACCTTTAAGAAAATAGTTGAAAAATGGAATTTCTATGTTTTGCTGATACCAGACAGAAGTGTTACTTCCAAAGTTGATATTCCCAAGGTGTGTGCCATCATTGTTAGCCCACTGCGTGTGATACCATGGACCCATTATCAGCTTATTAAATTCCTTCCCGGGATTGTTTTTTTCAGCTGCCTTATAGGAATTCCACGCACCCCAGTTATCTTCTGCATCAAATAAACCACCTACCCATAACATGGCAGGATGCAGGTCTTTAGTGGCATTTCGTGCATCACGCACTTTCCACCATGAGTCATAGTTCGGATGCGCATACAGATCTTTCCAGAAGCTTACACTGTTGTTTATCAAATTCGAAAATTCAGGGAGGGATCCTGTTTCAAGGTAAAACTTATAGTTATCCCGAATTTTCATCTCCATGGTAGCAGGAGCTATGGTAGTGGGTTTTGGATGCGGAAGTCCGAAACCTCCGCCGAAAGGGGAATAGAAACTGAATGCATCCAATATAAAAAATGCTCCATTGTGATGGAAATCATCCCCTATAAACCAATTTGTAACAGGTGCCTGCGGACTAACGGCAACCAGCGCCGGATGATTGCTGGCTGCTGCCATGGTTGAATAGAATCCGGGATACGAAATTCCAAAAACCCCGGCCTTTCCATTATTGTGAGGAATATTTTTTACTAACCAATCAATTGCATCATAAGTATCACTGGCTTCATCTATATCTTTTACACTTTTTTTATCAGGATTAAAGGGCCTGACATTGACAAAATCACCTTCTGACATCCATCTTCCTCTGACGTCCTGAGTTACCATTATATAACCTTCTTTCAGATAAAATTTCAGGTAGCTGTTCCAGTAATCTTTCCATTGATTTTCCCCGTAAGGAGCACATGAGTAAGGGGTCCTTGTAATCAAAAAAGGATGATTCTCCGAATTGTCTTTAGGGACATAGATCGAGGTAAAGAGTTTTATCCCATCCCTCATTGTAATCTGCCTTTCCATTTTGGTGTAATTATTTACAATCCAGGTACTGTCGGCATTTTGAGAGTTAAGGAAAATATACGGAATATTTAAAAGAAGGATAAGGGATAGGATCTTCATTTTTTCAGATTTTAAAGTGTCAGCTTTTACTTATTTCCGATAAAGATATTGAATTTAACTTACAGAGCCTGGATCATTCTTCTGGTTATCGGATCATTTTTAAACAGGATGATTTTTACTTATAACAATCAATAATTATTTTAGTTATCGTTACCTTGTGTGATCCATTGAATTATATTATTTTAGCGACATGGGCAATCATATACTTCAATACTTAAGTTTATGAACTGGCAAAATAAAATTAAGGAAGAATTATCTAGACATATACCGGCTTACAATTGGCTCTCAGGTTATTCTCTTTCCCTTTTTGGAAAAGATGCAGTGGCGGGACTTACATTGACAGCTTATGCAATTCCTGTTTCCCTGGCATATGCAACACTGGCCGGATTGCCGCCTCAATATGGTATTTATGGTTATCTTATAGGGGGCCTGTTTTACGCCATGCTGGGGTCCGGCAAACAGCTTGCAATCGGGCCAACTTCTGCAATTTCAATGCTTATTGGGGTGACCCTGGCCAAACTTTCGGGTGGGGATATACAACGATGGATTGACCTGTCATCATTGTCAGCACTTATCTTTGCCTGCATGAGTGTTCTGGCATATATACTGCGTCTCAGCAGTATAATAAATTTTATCAGCGAAACAGTTCTGGTGGGTTTCAAAGCAGGCGCAGCAATAACAATTGGCCTGACACAGTTGCCCAAACTTTTTGGAGTCGCAGCAGGCGGCGATAGTTTTATCAGCCGATTAACCGCTCTTTATCACCAGATGCCAGCTACAAATATTTATGTTCTGATTTTTGGAATTGTGGCAATTGTTTTATTGATTGTAGGAGATAAGTTGTTTTCCGGAAAACCCATAGTTATAGTTGTTGTGGCATTATCTGTTCTGGTTATTTCATTTACTCCGCTTGGATCATTGGGCTTTAAAACGGTTGGAATTATACCAAGCGGCTTACCAAAACTGCACTTTCCAGTGCTGGATTTAAAGGATATAGGGAACATACTCCCGCTTGCCTTCGCCTGTTTTATCCTTGCTTATATTGAAAGTGTATCTGCAGCAAAAACACTTGCGCAAAAAAATGGATACGATATCGATGCAAGACAGGAACTACTTGCCCTGGGGGTTGCCAATTTTGCAATCTCATTAGGCAATGGATTTCCGGTTAGCGGCGGTTTATCGCAATCTGCAGTTAATGAAAAAGCTGGAGCACAGACCCCTGTTTCCATCGTTTTTACATCAGGGTTTATTGCTATATGTCTTCTGTTTCTGACAGGCTTACTTAAAAATCTGCCTACTGTTATTCTTGCCGCTATTGTAATTGTTGCAATTAAAGGACTTGTCGATATAAAGGAAATGAAACGGTTATTTAAAGTAAACCGTTTCGATTTCATAATTGCTATGACAGCATTATTCAGTGTAATTGTATTTGGAATATTACAGGGAGTGCTTATTGGAGCACTTTTCTCATTGGTTCTTATAATCAGGAGTGTCTCGAGTCCTCATGTTGCATTTTTGGGCAGAATTCCCGGCACAAACAGATATACAGATATTAAGAGGCATCCCGATAATGAATTGTTGCCTGGAGTGCTTTTGTTCAGGGTAGAATCGGAACTGGTATATTTTAATGTGGCATATATTTACAGGGTTGTATGGGCTAAAATATTGGAATCGGGTTCATCGTTAAGAGTTGTAATATTCGATTTAAGTACATCGGCGAACATTGATTCCAGCGGTGCACGGTTAATAAAGAGACTTTATGATAATCTTGAAGCTAAAGGTATTTCATTTAAGGTTGCAGAAGCACATTCAGAAGTCCGCGATACATTAAGGTTTGAAGATATTGAACATTTACTCGGACATGTGAGCCGGCGCGACACGCTTCACGATATAGTTGTTAACGCAGTTGGTGAAAGCGAACCGGATATTCTAAAAGCACCGGTAAAGCCAAAAACGCTTCTGCCTCCTGAAATTATTTCGCATATCATATTAGGGAATAATTATTTTAAAGAAACCCATCCACATGAATATTTCGAAAGTTTCAGTTTTGAGCAAAAGCCTTATATTACACTTGTTACGTGTTCTGATTCACGTGTTCCGCTGAATGCAATGATGCCCGATACTTCCAACAGAGTTTTTTCAATACAAAATATTGGTAACCAGATTTTATCCACTGAAGGATCAGTTGATTTTGGTATTTATCATCTGAAAACACCCATATTGTTTTTTCTGGGTCACTCCGATTGCGGAGCTATTAAATCGTATCTGAAAGGATTCGACAGAGAATCTTATGAGATTAAACATGAACTCGACTTTTTGCAGCCAATTATTAAAGAATATTCGGAAAACAGAGATTCAGGGAAACTTGAATCACATGTTATTGAGAAGAATCTCGATTACCAGGTAAACATAGCCTGCAAAAAATATAAGGACCTGATCCAATCCGGACAACTTACAATTATGGCTGGTTTCTACGATTTCAAAGGGGAATACGGCAAAGGAATGGGTGATATAGTAATTGTAAATGTGAACAAACATAAAGATATTAAAGAAATGCGTAACCTTCCCCTGTTCTCCTATCTGTCTTCCGCTCAAAAGGAATTGCATATAGGCAGGTTGCCAGAGTAGTGTCATAAAAAGGCATATATCAAGTTCAATAAAAAGAGACTTTGTTGTTCGAGGTGTTATTGATTACAAATAAAACTGAATTAATATGAAAGTATTTCTTGCGATTGTAACCTTTTTAATATGCGGTTTCCTTTCATTAAAAGCTCAGGAAGGAATCGGGGGGAAACATAAAATATACAAAGTCTGGGTTTCATTAAATAATAATCCTTCAGTATTGGATGGTGAGTTATATTCAACTAAAGACTCTTCAATTGCCTACAACTATGCTGATAATTCTTACTTGTTTACACGTCCAACCAGGTTTAGACTAAAAAAGCGCTAACTTTGCAAAAATAAGACTATGAAAAACATTGAGATGACTGCTGTTTTTGAACCATGCGATGAAGGTGGTTTTATTGCATACGTGCAGGAGATATCAGGGATTAATACTCAAGGAGAAACCCTTGAAGAAGCCAGGGAGAACCTTGCTGATGCTGTAAATCTGGTATTTGATGAGATTAGAGCAACAAGTAGAAAAGGAAAGGCAAATAAAACAATAACCCAAACCATGTCGTTCACTTTCTGATGAAGAGAAACAAGCTTGTGACATATCTTAAGAAAAACGGTTGTGCCTTCCTTCGCGAAGGAGGCAGCCATTCGCTTTATAGGAATATTAGCAGCGGCAAAATTTCAACAATTCCCAGACATCCTGACATTAAAGAGAACCTATGCCGAAAGATATGTAAAGACCTTGGGATTCAAGATATTTTAAGGCCATGATCAATTCCCTATCCCCCATGGTTTTAAACTTCTTAAGAAATTAAAAGTAACCTTTAATTATAATTATATGAAGGCTGGACTTATACTCATCTCATCACTTATAGCAATCTCCACGGGCATTTTAATAAAGTATAATAAAGCAATCTTGTTTCAATTCAGTAACTATCCGAAACAGCCTGAAATTCTTTCAGCAGGCAGGAATGATTCCAAAGAACAGGAAAAAACCAAATACCTCTATGTCGGTGTTGAAAAATGCGCCAGTGTTTGTCATAATAACGAAAAGATGGGCTACCAGTTTAATATCTGGAATAGCAGCCCGCATAAAGATGCCTTTAATAATCTTGATTCAAAAAAAGGGAAGAAATTTGCGAAACAAGCACATTTATCAAAAAATCCACAGGAAAGCAGGATATGCCTGAAATGTCATGTCACAGGTGGTGAACTTGACTCTTCGTACTTCGCAGCTACTTATAAAAAAGAAGACGGAGTTACATGCGAAGAATGCCACAAACAGATATCGGATGGCAAAACTTATCTTCCTGTTGAAGCAGACTGCTTAAAGTGTCATAATGATTCACTTCATAAAATACCTAAATTCAATTTTATTGAAGGGTCTGCAAAAATTGTTCACAATCGACCAAAGGTTATTCTTCCTAAAGAGCCGGGAAGATCTTAAACATTCAGTCACTGAATTTGATTTCTGACAGCAGATCAATTCCCTTTTTATTTCAGAGTTTTATATTTTTTAGAAACTTCTATTGCTGCATCTGCAATCATTTTATCTTTAATTCTGCCCTGATATTTTTTAGTTACTTCCAATAATTCTTTTATTAATTCTTGTTTCAAAGTATATTCACCAGCTTTATCAAATGGAGATTCATCCGTAATCCATTCTCCTTTCCAGTTAAAAGGGCTCATAGTAATTTAGTTTTTATACTTCATTTATACTCAAAAGGAACTCAACATTTCAACACGAAAATTAGTGATAAAGTTTGAATATATTTCAATTGGTTCCTGCCAAATTAGTTTGAAAAAACAGAGTACATTTGGAGTAAATAAATATCAGAAATCCGAATTCAAAAATAATACTTATGAACAGGAACATCATAATTTACTTCTTTATAATAGGTGGATTAGCTTTTTTCAATCAAGATAAATTGTATTCACAATCTGACTTTAATCAGCAATGGCCATCATTCAGAGGACCAATGGGTTGTGGGTATATTACTAAGTCCGTTACACCGGCAACATGGGGTATAGAGAGTCCTTTAAAAATCAGGTGGAAAACTCCGATCCCCGGATTGGCTCATTCTTGTCCGGTTATTTGGGACAATTACCTGTTTGTAACAACAGCAACAACAAATAATAATGATGAATCTTTAAAACTTGGTCTGTACGGTGATATTGATGAGGCTGATGATAAAAAGGTGCATGAATTTAAGGTTTACTGCCTTGATAAATACAGTGGTAAAATAATCTGGGAAAGAGTAGCGCATAAAGGAATTCCCAAATCAAAACGACACACAAAATCAACTCAGGCAAATTGTACCCCTGCTACAGATGGAAAATATCTTATTGTTCATTTTGGATCAGAAGGGCTATATTGTTACGATTTAAAAGGAAAACTTATCTGGCAAAAGGATATGGGGATTCTTAATCCCGGACCTTATACCGATCCGGGAATCGAATGGGGATATGCAAGCTCTCCGGTCATATATAAGGATAAAATCATTATTCAATGCGACATACCTTTAAAGCCTTTTATAACGGCTCTTGCGCTAAGTACCGGAAAAGAAATCTGGAAAACATCAAGAGGAAATGAAGTTTCGACATGGTGCACCCCTGCAATCTATTCCAAAAACGGAAAGACCCAGGTTATTGCTAACGGGTTTAATCAGATATGCGGATATGAGTTTGAAACAGGGAAACAGATTTGGAAATTAAGCAAGGGAGGCGATGCTCCGGCTCCTTCACCTGTAATCGCAAACGACCTGATATATATTAACAGCGCCCATGGTACTAACTCACCAATTTTTGTCGTTAAACCCGATGCAAAAGGGGATATCACCCTTGACGATGTGAGCACCAAAAATCAGTATATTGTATGGAGCATAAAGCGTGGCGGAGCCTACATGCAAACTCCGCTGATTTACGAAGGCTTGTTGTATAATCTTCAGATAAATGGTCTTCTTACCTGCTTTGATGCCTTAACCGGAGAAACTAAGTACAAAGAAAGTTTCAAAGAAGCATTTTCAGCTTCTGCAATTGCAGCTGACGGGAAAATATATTTCACCTCTGAGGCTGGGAATGTATATGTTGTAAAAGCCGGACCGGAATATAAACTTATCGCTAAAAACACGGTTAACGATAACTGTATGGCCACTCCGGCGATATCAGGCAATGCCCTGTTTTTCAGGACCCAGCATTCTGTTATTGCTATTGAATAATTAGCAGTTTACTTCAGTTATCCCATAGTAATTTTGTTTTAGTACATCATTTATACTCTAAAGGAACTCAACGATATCTTCCAGGTTTTTTCTTTGCTTGTTTGAATCCTTTTTAAACCCTGGTTTTGGATACCCCAGAGGTGTGATTCCAAAAATCTGCTGGTTATCATTTAGGTTCAGTGCTTCCTTAAGTATTACGGGATTATAGGCGGCAACCCAGCAGGTTCCAACACCTTCATTTTCAGCAGCCATAATAAGGTGAGTCAAAGCAATTGCGACGTCTGTTTCAATGGAGTTATAACCGTCATAACTGCGTTTCCATGCCTGATTTCGCAATCCAATGACTATAAGAATGTGTGGAGCTTCCTTAAACCAGTTACGGTTATAACAAGCTCTCACTTTTTCAAGTACTTCATTTGAAGATATTACAAGAAATTTCCAGGGCTGAATGTTACTTGCTGAAGGTGCAAGTCTTCCTGCATTTAGGATTCTTTCGAGGATTTCTTTTGGCACCGGACTGTCTGGATCGTAATTTCGAATGCTTTCTCGGGAGAGGATCAAATCAGAATATTCCATTTTTGTCAGTATTTAAGGTCTGAATACGGTCTTCAATCCACGGGTTAAGGCGCCGGGAAAAACAGAAATATGTGTTTCCCCTTTGAATACCTGTGTAATAAATTTAAGACTATCATATTTGTGCTGCTGTACGATCTGGATAAATTCTTTAGTGGGATCAATTACCCAGTCTTTATTATCGGAATCACCATAAGCCAGATAGACCATTTTATTCAATTCTTTATGTTTCCTGAAGTAATCAACTTCTGTTTTTAAAATGCTGTTCCTGTTAAAAAACAATGCGGGAGAAATAATTATATAGCTTTTAAACATTTCCGGTTGAGTAAAAAGCACATAAGAACTTAATAATGCTCCGAAAGATAAACCCATTATTGCATTTGAATCCTCAATAGTCCTATAGTTTTTGTTGATAACCGGGAAGAGCTCATTTTTAATAAACCCGATAAATTTGTCTGCCCCGCCGGCATTTGGATACTCATAATATGCAGTATCTTCAAACTGCGTATAATCTCTCGCTCTTTTTTCCCACCAGACCTGAGTTCCTTTTCCATAGCTTATTCCAACAACAATAATATTTTTTATCTCCTTGCTCCAGATCAACCAGTCTGTAATTTCTTTTATCATTCCAAATGATTTATCTCCATCCAATACATACAAAACAGGATAGGATCTTTCAGAACGGTTGTATCCGATTGGCAGGCTGACCTGAATTATATAATTTTCATCAGGAACATATTTTGAGTCAATTGAAAACTGTTCGGTGTTAGCAAGGCTGACTTGTTTCATAAGAGGCAGAGAGTCCTGACCTTGCAATCTCAAAAAGCAGATAAAGAATAATATAGGAATCATTGAGGTTACATAAAATCTCTTCTTATTACTTATTTTTTGACAGGAAGCTGAATAAGTTACTTTCATTTTATAGAATTTGTGGCAAATTTAATATTTGATTGAACCCAATTACATCATAATGTTATTTATCTTGCTCCAAATTAAAATAAATTGTTTCATTGATGCAAAATGCTTTGATGTCATGACCAGGGTAAACATCTCTGGTGGTGACGTAAAGGTAAGCTATAAAAGAACTTATAAATGGAAATGACGAATAATGACGTAAAACTAAAGAGGCAAATTGGCCTCTTTCCCGCAACAAATATAGTTGTAGCAAATATGGTTGGCGCAGGAATATTTACTACATCAGGCCTTCTTTTGGCAGGTTTAAATGATCCGCTCCTTATGATGGCATTGTGGGTAGTTGGCGGGATCATTGCAATATGCGGCGCACTTTCATACGGGGAACTTGGGGCAGCTATGCCTGAAGCAGGAGGAGAGTATCTTTTTCTTTCTAAACTTTACCATCCATTGTTTGGATTTTTAAGCGGCTGGGTATCCTTCATGGTAGGATTTTCAGCTCCCATTGCGGCTTCGGCGCTTGGTTTCAGTGCTTATTTCTGCAGGGCTGTTAATATAGTACCTTCCTGGCTGGATACATCCGGGATACTAAGTCCGTTATGGACCGGGAAATTTCTTGCGATAGGGATAATACTGATATTCACTTTTATACATTATCGCGGAATTAAATATGGAGCAAAAATTCAAAATATTCTTACCGTTCTTAAAGTCGCTCTTATTCTGGTCCTTATAATTGCCGGATTCACTTCCGGGAAAGGTGATATGGGTAACTTCAGCAAAGGAGGTCACATCGCTGCAGGTTTTACCGGATGGAAGACCATTGGACTCTCCCTGATGTGGATCATGTTCGCATACAGTGGCTGGAATGCATCAACCTATCTGGGTGCCGAAATAAAAAATCCGGCAAAAATTCTTCCGAGGTCGCTTCTTTATGGCACTGGCATTGTAATATTTCTATATCTGGGACTCAACACATTGTTTATTTATGGGATCGATCCGGAGAAAATGAAAGGGGTACTCTCCGTCGGAGGACTTGCAATGGGCAATCTTTTCGGAAAATCAGCTGATATCCTTTTTTCTCTCCTGATAGCATTTGCTCTTTTTTCCTCCCTGAGTGCCTTTATTATTATAGGACCAAGGGTTTATTATTCCATGGCTAAAGATGGATTATTTTTCAGATCGGCTGCCAAAATCCATCCAAAATTCAATGTTCCCTCCAATTCAATCCTTCTGCAATGCGTAATTGCAGTTGTACTTGTCCTTTCAGGGACATTTGAGCAGGTACTTACCTATATGGGTTTTGCTCTGGGAATATTTCCAATATTGACAGTCTTTAGTATTATTAAACTGAGAAGGAATAATCCTCATGCTATAAGGATGCCTGGTTACCCTGTTACCCAGTTTGTATATATTCTGACCGGCCTTCTTATTCTTGGACTTGCTTATGCTGACCGTCCCATTGAATCTTCAGTAGCCACATTAACAGTTCTTGCCGGCATTCCTGCGTATTATATTTTTAAAAAGAGAAACGGATCTTCTATTGAAAAACAGGATGTTACAAGCAATAAAACACACAGTTAAAACATAAGGTAAATTTATTTCCTGACAGCATACAACATGTTGGAATGTTCAGATCGCCAGTTATATCCCAGAGAAAATGAGATAGGTCTGTATTCTGAAGTTTTATAAGCTTTTTCAAGAGTTGGTTCACTTATATAAGAAAACTCAGTACTTGGTTTGTAATACTTTCCATATAGCTTAATATCCCATTTCGTTTTATCGAAAAGACTGTATGTTATACCTGAGTCGTCCTGCAAAATGGTTGAACTAATTTCGAATACCAAATCTCTGATTTCTTTGAAGTCACCTCCATGCATGAGATATGATGCTGCTTTTAAATAAGTAAACGATTTTGGTAATCCCGACATGTAAGTTTTGAAGCCTTTGTTTTTAGCCAGTCCTTTATCCGAGATATCGGTTCTGAAATAATATACTGACTTCATTTTTTTATCAGATAAAGAATTAAAATTAACTTTAATCCCGGGAACCAAACCCTTTATATCATTATAATTATCAAGCATTTTCATCTTGCCAAGAGAGTCTATACCTACTTTTTCAAAAGAGACTATCTGATGACCTGTCCGTTTGATGAAAAGAGAAATAAGAGGAATGGCACCATGTACTTTATTCGTCCTGAGGTCAGTATCCATTGTCTTTGTAATGAAATAGCTGCGTTTGAAAATATCAGTCAATGAATTATTAACTGTATTCAGGTAACTGTTAACCGAGTCGGGATGCATACCGCAGATATTTGGTAAATAACCTATCGGTTCCATTGCAATCATAATATATTGGTCAACATCAGGATAGAAAATATTTGCATTCAAAAAATCGGGACCGGAGAATGGATAAAATACGGTTTTAATACTGTGATTTTTTATTAACTCACTGTCAGCCCATGATTTCATTTTTACAAAGCGGAAAGTGTCTGCCCTTGCAAACATTTTATCAAGTTCTTTCGCATAATTAATCCATTTCACAGTTGTATCAAGCCTTGCGTAGCATTTATTTTTATTACTGGCAGGAATTCCTGCAATGAATGAAGCGAGATCATCAATATCAGTATTTCCAGGAGGGACAATTTTATTTACCGATGTTTTTTTAAACTCTGTTGTCTGTTTAACCTCTTGTCCCTTTAAAGGATAGTTACATGAAAGAATCAAAACTGCGATTGACAAAAGCACGGATAATTTCAAATTATTCAACTTCATATGGAATTTTTTAATAACAATTATAGCCTTAAGCCGATTATAAATATAACAATTCGTATAAATGATTTTGGGTGTTTTGGTCATTAATATACGTTTCAAATATATGAAGAAAAAAGAAAGAAAGGCAATTACCTGTACAAGAGGTCATCTATAACTTGTTTTTCAGTTGGTGTTAAGCTGATAACCTTATTAAAGTTTGTCCAGTCAGGTTCTGTCCGTTTAACTCCTACCCATGTGTAAACGTCGGAATATTTTCCTCCAAACATTAATTTATCCATGGTATAATGCTTGAAAACATGGACCAGGTTTCCGGAATTAGAATCATATCCTGCAACTGTCGTTCGGATCATCGAGGTATCTGGATTTGACATTAGTATTTTCAATTGTTGAAGAGCAGCTGCATTTTCCTCTCCATCCAGACGAATTTCCAGATACCAGGTTCGCTCTACCAGAGGGGTATTTGCTTCCCGTTTATATAGAGTCCGTTTCTCATTGTTCGCAATCTGAATAAACTCAATTGTTGCAGTACAGTCGATTAAGTTTTTTCCTTTGTTGCCTACGCGTGAAGAAAGAAAAATGTGTTGATTTCTGTAGCGGATAAAAAAATTGTGGGTTAAAAGGATATCATTAGGCCTCTGTAAAAATTTGTATGCAAGGTATCCTCCAAAAAGAGGAATTAAGGCCAACTCAAAACATGATTCAATCAAAACAATTACCTGTCCGGCTCCGGCTTTGGGAATGATATCCCCATATCCGATTGTTGTAAAAGTTACAGCACTAAAATAAAGATAATCAAGAAAATGAACTGTATTAAATCCTGCTGACGGCTTAAAATCCAATGAATCGAATAAGAAATATAGAACTCCGAAAGTCAATGTTAAAACAAGATATATTGCTACCCCTTTCAAAATAGTATTTACGATCCTGTTCGACCAAAAGGCTGAAGCAATATTTTTAATTGGATGTTTAATTAGTCTTAAGTTCATAATAAATCTGATTTTCTTTCCTGCTTTGGCCTGGTTTATTTTATTATGGTGAATGTCACTGGCTTTTCCAGACCGGTTTATTTGGCATAATAATTGTTAACAAGTTTATAATCAAATACTGAAACATGAAGAGACCCGGTAATAATAGAATTCTAGGTATTGCAAACTCCCTCAATCCACTTACCCGTTTCAATCACTAAACCATCAGCATCATATAAACTACCTGTGCCATTTCTTTTATCATTTAACCATTCACCCTCATATTTTTTGCCATCTGCATAGATCATCGTACCCTTCCCAGTCATCATATCTTCAATCCAATCCCCTTCATAAGCCCGCCCATCTGGCCAGGTAAATTTACCCTTCCCATGCATAGTGTTTTCTCTCCAATCTCCATCATATACCGTCCCACTAACCCAGGAATATTTACCCTTTCCATTCTTTTTATCTTCAATCCAATCACCATCATAAACTTCCCCACTAGCCCAGGCAAATTTACCTTTTCCATGCTTTTTGTCTTCAATCCAATCCCCAACATAAACATCCCCATTAGTCCAATACCTTTTACCTTTCCCGTGCATATTGTTATCTTTCCAATCCCCATTATAAATACGCCCATCAGACCAGATATATTTTCCCTTCCCATGCATATTGTTATCTTTCCAATCCCCATCATAAACACTTTCGTTAGCCCAGGTATATATACCCTTTCCATCCTTTTTGTCTTCAATCCAATCCCCATCATAAACATCCCCGCTAGCCATAGTATATATCCCCTTTCCATGATATTTACCATGCTGAAATTTACCAATGTAAGTATCTCCTGACTTTAAAACCAGGGTTCCCTTTCCATGGAATTTCCCATCGTTGATTTCACCTGTATAAGTACCTTTAATATTTTTGGGGTTTGAATAATATACTTCTTTGTTTGATACTTTGCCTGATTTACTGGAAAACAATCCAAATTTTATTTTATAACCTTCTGTCGCCATTATTTCTAAATTTTATTATTAATTTTTCTCAAATATATCAACTTTGTAGAAGAATAAAATTAAAAAATTATTCAAGACCTGACAAGAACCTGGCAAGCTTATTGGTCATAATGCAAATAGATCTAGATACAGTGAAGCCGACAATTTGAATAAACTTTCCTCATAACAGATACTATCCTATTATTATTCTCGTTAATTTTACCTGACTGTTTTACACTGAGTGGAGATCAATGGCTTTGGCTCTTCCATCCAACAAATAATTAAGCTTGTAACAGAAATAATTATCCACCAAATAGATTATTGGAGGTACGATAGTCTTTTTGAACTTTTCATGCTCTTAAAATTTCGGATATGCAACAAATTTCGTAATTTTATGTTCTCTTAGTAACTAAAACCTGTTATAATGAAACGCCGTAATTTTATAAAGACCACTGCAATCGTTGGACCCGCAGTAGGCCTTTTCGCTGATGATCTATCATGGATATCAAGGGTCTCAGTTCCGGGAAAGATTGAAAAGAGGTCACTTGGTAAGACCGGGGAAATGCTTTCGGTTATCGGATTCGGAGGGATTGTGGTAATGAATGCAACGACTGAAGATGCATCTAAGGCCGTAAAAACGTCAATCGATGCAGGGGTCAGCTATTTCGATGTCTCACCATCCTACGGTGATGCGGAGTTAAAACTCGGACCTGCCCTGGAGCCTTACAGGAAGAATGTTTTCCTGTCGTGCAAGACGGAAGGCCTTAACAGGGAGGATTCAAGGAAAGAGTTGGAACAGTCTCTTAAGAACCTGAGAACCGATCATTTTGATCTTTACCAGCTGCATGCAGTCACAAAGTTGGCAGATGTAAAAAAGATACTCGGCAAGGGCGGAGCCATTGAAACTTTTCTTGAAGCCCGTAAAGAGGGTAAAGTAAGGTTCCTCGGCTTTTCCGCTCATTCTGCAGAAGCAGCAATGGCACTCATGCAGGGGTTTGATTTTGATACGATTATGTTCCACATAAACTTCAAAACATGGTATAAGGGAAATTACGGACCCCAGGTTCTTGCCATGGCACAGGAAAAGAAGATGGGGATCATAGCTCTCAAATCGATGGCAAACGGGCCATGGCCGGAACATGCTGACCATAAAGGATATGAAAAATGCTGGTACGAACCTCTGAAAACGGAGGAGGATATAAAAATGGGGCTCCGGTTTACACTTTCCCACCCGGTAACAACTCTCATACCTCCGGGGGATGAGAAGCTCTATATGGCAGCCCTTAAGATTGCTCCGGACCTCAAGCCACTTGAAAAAAACGAGATTGAAGCCATAAAGGAAAAAGCGCAGATGGGTGAGCCTCTCTTCAGGTATCCCTCTGCACAATCGGTATGAACCCCGATTAGAGGATCCCGTTTTTTAAAAACAAATACGTTTGAGATATAAATCCTTTGCTTTTGTATTGTTTGATACCTTATGGAACATCAAAACGGGCAGTCAGATATTTTATCTCCCACATTTTTTCCATGTCCATACTTGCCAGATAGTGTTCTGAAACTTTGGAAATAGAATGTCTCAACATTTCTGCCTTTGGTTTTTTGGAGAAGTTGTATTACTGACTCAAAAACATTAATTTTGTAAAAAAGTAAATGCCAAAGATCTTTAAGGTTCCCCAAAGAATAATCCAAGAACCTGGCAACTAAAAAATTGTCGTGTAGTCATGCGGTCAGTTTGTAAGACCGCAGGACCGCAAGACAAAATCTCTACATTTCCATTATTTAATACCTGTTATTAGCATACATTTGGGAAAAACGAGGATTTAACTTCTGCAATGGGAGGTCAATATTATCAAGCTTATGTGATCTATAATACTAGCTTCTCAATTCTAACTTAAAACACACATATCAATCTTTCAAAATAAAATTCCATATATTGTTACAATTATTGTCCAAACTGCGAATAATGAGCAAGGGAAAGAAAAAATATTATATTGTGATTCATGCTCTCCATATATACTTCGGATTATTCATTAGTCCTTTCATCCTGATTTTTAGTATCAGTGTTTTAGCATTTAATCACATGGGTTTTCTTAATCAAATAAATCCGGTTAAATCCTTGCCGGAGATTAGAACCAAACTGGATTACATACCCTACGACACCACCGATCTGCTGACTGCCAAAGCTATTATCCATAAACTCAGCATAAAAGGTGAAATAGATTTCATAATTAAAAATGAGGATCAAATATCTTTCCCGGTTAACAAACCAGGCTTAATAACCAGAGTTAAGGTAAACACACATACTGATAGTGTTGTCACAACCCGGGTGATGGAAGGTTCCATGCGGGCTATGAATTATTTGCATATTATGCCCGGGCAGCATAATGCAAAAATCAGGGGTAATTCTCTTTTCCTGAAAATATGGCGGTTAATAGCTGATGCAGTAGTTTACCTATTATTATTTCTGATTCTGAGCGGTGTATTTTTATGGTGTTACCTAAAATTTGAAAGGAGGAAAGGATTTTACGCGATCATCCTCGGTTTCCTTTATTTTATCGGATTATTATTTATTATTCTTTAAGAATAAAATTAAATTGAATGAACAATCCTTTTTCAATTGATAATATCATTTACTGGAATAGAAAACTCCATATTTATATTGGCTTGTTTTTACTACTTTTTATTTTGTTTTTTTCTTTATCAGGCTTACTGTTAAACCATAGTCAGTGGAAGTTTACCAGCTTTTGGAAAGAAAGGAATGAAACTGAAATAATTACTCCTTTAGCAATTCCGGTAAATCTGGATAGCGTTTCGTTGCTTCACAATTTTATGGAACAGCTTAACATATCGGGGGAAATAAGTAATGTAAGTTTAACTCCTGACAGTATTAATTTCAGAGTAGTGAAACCCGGAACCATTCAGGATATCCATATCGACTTTAAAAGCAGTATGAGTGATCAGAAAAAAATTGTGTTTAACTGGTGGGGGAAAATGAGAATTTTGCACACTTTTAACGGATCTGAAAAGATGAATCCGGGAGCTCACCCAAATTGGCTCGTAACACGTATTTGGCGCCTGAGTATGGATGCAATTGCTTTAGGTTTGATTTTTTTATGTTTGGGTAGCTGGATAATGTGGTATAAAATCAGGAATGATTATTCCATGGGGCTGATAGTGTTGATCTTGGGTATAGCTGGTGCTATATTTTTTATTTTTTTATTGCGTATACTTTAGGACAAGGTCTTTTACGATTTGGCTGTGCCGAGCTCGTCACGATAATCCAATATTCGCTCCCAATAATTTTGACAGATTTGTTTAAAGAAAGAGAACTAACAGCATCGGAATAACAATCACCATAAATCATAATATGTGTGAATTATATAAATCTGATAAGGAATTGTGTAAAAATTCCCCGCACAAAAGGAATTATCTTTATGTAGGTGGAATTTATAAGGGTGCAGGATAATTTTAGTAGGTTATTAATGCTGGTTTAAAAATGGGGATGCCGAATATAAATCATTAAAACTGTAAGAAGATGCCACGCTTGCCATCCTGCAAAAGCCTGACGTCCTGACTACTGGTATGAATTACTGCAATATATTTCTTTAACCATGAAAGCATTTTATTAACAGATGAAAGCCATTCTAATAATAAATCCTTCTTCCGGGAAGATGAAAAGGGAAATGCCGCCTATACTAAGATGGACTTTAAAAAAATTAGAAAGAAGATTATCGGGATTATTCAAGCCTAAAATAACAGAAGATGACGTTATTGAAGAAGTAAGAAAGAAGTGTGATAAAGAGAAAATAAAATTAGATATAGAATTCACAAAATATCCGAAACATGCAACAAAACTGGCAGAAGCAGCAAAGGATATATACGATTTAATTATTGCGGCAGGTGGAGATGGAACAATAAATGAAGTAATCAATGGTATGGCGAACTCAAAAGCTAC
>Ga0209540_10000305_pt1 | contig 50998 bp, 37 predicted proteins | sample BarGraIncu01121A_FD_184501 | JGI IMG/M metagenome (GOLD analysis project Ga0209540, IMG submission 184501) | Arctic peat soil microbial communities from Barrow, Alaska - Barrow Graham LP Incubations 011-21A (SPAdes) (version 2) | ecosystem: Environmental > Terrestrial > Soil > Wetlands > Peat... | reverse complement strand
ATTCGCTCAGCGAATCGCCTCTGCTTTCACCAATGCCACATAAAATACTGTCATTCCGAGCGTTAGCGAGGAATCCCATAATCAATTGTTTAAAGATTATTATTGATAACCGATACTCATTAAATTCAATAATTATATATGATAAAAACAGGTATTTTTCTTCTTGTAATTCAGGCTCTTTTATTTAATAGTTATCAAAAATCAGATCAGAAGGCTGGAGACAAAATATTTCCTGAACTGAAGTGGGTCAATGATGTTGGTGCCAGAAAAGTACCTGAAAAGACGAGAGTTTTCAGGGTAAACGATTTTGGCGCAGTGAATGATGGAAAAACCCTGAACACAAAAGCTATTCAGAAAGCGATAGATAAATGTTCAGGGAGAGGGGGAGGTGTTGTAACCTTTGATACAGGAGCATATCTTACCGGTTCTTTGTTTGTAAAGAAAGGAGTCAACCTGGTGATTGGGAAAAAAGTTATACTTCTCGGAAGCCAGAATCTGGACGACTATCCTGAGATTAATACCAGAATTGCAGGTGTTGAGATGAAATGGCCCGCAGCTTTACTTAATGCTCTCAACCAAAAGAATGTTGCAATAACAGGAGAAGGTATAGTGCATGCTCAAGGGAAACCTTTCTGGGAAAAGTACTGGAAGATGCGTACGGAATATGAAAAGAAAGGACTCCGCTGGATTGTGGACTATGATTGTAAAAGACCGCGTACTCTCCTGGTTTCAGGTTCAACTGATGTAACAATAAAGGGCATTACACTAAAGCAGGCAGGATTCTGGACAGTGCAATTGCTATATTCAAAATATGTCACAGTAGATGGAATCACAATTCAGAATAATGTTGATGGGAGCGGACCAAGCACCGACGGAATAGATATTGATTCCTCCTCATGGATACTGGTTCAGAATTGCGATATAGACTGTAACGATGATGATTTTTGTCTTAAAGCAGGTCGAGATGCTGATGGACTGAGAGTTAACCGTCCCACTGAGTATGTTGTAATACACGATTGTATTGCCCGTAAAGGGGCCGGACTAATTACCTGTGGCAGCGAGACATCTGGTGGTATACGTAACGTATTGGCTTATAATCTGATAGCAAATGGAACAACTAACTGTATAAATTTTAAATCAGCAATAACCCGTGGCGGAACAGTCGAGAACATATATGTTCATGATATTCAGATGAATAATGTGGGTACAATGCTCCGGGCTACAATGGACTGGAACCCTTCCTACAGCTATTCCACACTTCCAAAAGAGTATTCAATGGATAAAATACCCAATCACTGGAAGGTTATGCTTAAGCAGGTTCCGCCTGAAAAGGGAACACCTCACTTTAAAAATGTACACCTCACAGGTATGAAAGGAACAGTTCGGGGCGCAGCTGTTTCCATATCAGGAATGAAGGAATCGCCCATTGAAAACTATTTCCTGACAGATGTAGATGTGGAGTCCAGAACCCCGGGTGATATCTCTTTTGCAAAGGGATGGAAATTAGTAAATGTTTCAATTAAAACTACAAACGGAGGAACCCTGAATTTCCAGAACACTTCAGATATGGAGGGAGATGTGCCGGCAAGTAGTACAAAATAAAAGAACAATTGAACAATAGAAATCAAAATGCACCGTCATTGCGAGTCCCAATACATTTTTGCCCGCCAAGTCCTATGTCTACTTCCTGCTGAACCCCGGGGGATCCCTCACTTCGTTCGGGATGACAATTTGGTTTTGATCAAGAAGGTTAGCGGTGAGAATTTTACCGGTAAAATTCTCACCGCTAACCTTCTAATCTCACACGGGAAGTGTGTCATCCCGAACGAAGTGAGGGATCTTTCAGGGCTCATAATGAATACTTTACATAATGTTGTCATTAGTAGTAGTAGTAGCCTGCGACGAAGCAATCCCTTTTCTACTTCTTTATCGAATCATAAATTGCCTGAAGTATCTCAGACCTTATATTCAGATCTGATACGAGGTTATTATTCCTCGTTGGATAGACTCTGTTGCATAAGAAAACATACGAAATTTCCGAAACCGGATCTACCCAGACAAATGTGCCGGTATATCCGGAGTGACCAAAACTTTGAGGTGAAGCGCTTCTTGTAGGATAAGTGTCTTTTTGCGCAAGTTCAGAGTTATTTAGTAGTGGTTTATCGAAACCGAGACCTCTCCTGTTTTTATTTTCCGGAAACTGAACCTTTGTATAATCTTCCATGACATTTCTTCCAATCAGCTGTTCCCCTCCATATTCTCCCATTCTGCGATAGAGCTCCATAAGTTTCAAAAGGTCGTTTGCTGTTGCGAATAGTCCAGCATGACCTGATATTCCACCTAACATAGCAGCACCTTCATCGTGAACAGTTCCATGCAAAAGCTGTTTTCTGAAAAGAGAATCATATTCAGTGGGAACAATTCTGCTTAACGGATATTTCAGATACGGATTAAACCCGATATCAAAAGCGCCGATCTTCTTAAAGATGCTGTCTGTTACAAAATTATACCACTTCTGTCCGGTTAAATTTTCAATAATTTCTGGTGCAATGATGAAGGTGAGATCAGAGTAAACATATTTCTTTTCACCCAAAGGACTCTTTTTTATCTCATTAAACATTTTTTTCCTGTAATTCTTATAGATATATAGTCCTTGTGCAACTTCAATTGGATATTTCTTTGTTAATTGATAATCAAATGTATTGCGTTTGAATTTCTTATCTTTATTAATTGTCTCTTTCCAGAATGGGATAAATGGTGTTAGTCCGGCCTGATGGGTAAGAAAATCTCTCATCCCGATATTTCCCTTATTCGTTTTTCTGAAATCAGGAAGATAAAACCCCAGAGTTTTGTCAGGAGAGAACTTTCCTTCGGTATTCAGAAGCATTAATCCGGCCAGAGTGGATGATATTTTTGTGACGGATGCAAGATCATATAAATCATCCTCATCGACTGCAATACGGTCATCATAGGTTTGATATCCATAAGCTTTATGGAAAATTACAACTCCTTTCCTTGCTGCAATTACCACACACCCTGGGAACGCCTTATTTGTAAGTCCCAAATTTACTAACGAGTCAATCTTTGTATTAAGTACATCTGATAACATCCCTACACTTTCAGGTAAGCCATATTGAAGCCTGATATTCCCGGTGGTTGAAATCCCAAAATTATAAGGCCATTTTTCATTTATCGTTACCGGAAGGGATCCCTGAGCGCCTATGCCTCCGAAGATGAGTTGTGATGCGAGGTCCTGTGTGAATTCATTCTCCTGGTAGGCCACTATAACTCCTTCTGTATTCTGAATGGAATTAATTCCGGCAAGTGCATGCGGATTGCCAAAATAGGTCAGGATGCATTTATTTCCTGAGTTGAGTTTGATGAGGAAACTGTCAAGCTCAGGAGGAATGCCAAAATTTAATGCAGGTCTCTGGTCAGTATTAAAGACACCTGCAATTACAAGATCATACTTTTTTAATTTTAGGAGAACAGAATTTACTTTTTTCTTATTAAGTGTATCAATGAAATAGTTATCGGCTTTGATATATCTTGAAATTCCTGATTGATAACCGGTAACTGACATCGAATTAATGGCAAGTGTTGCTATTTTAAGGTTTCCCAGGTTCCTGACCGGGATACAATTTTCTTTATTATTCAATACTGTAAGAGCATTTGAATAAAGCTCACGGATTAATGCCTCACAGGCAGGAACTGAGAGCTCCTTATTTATGTTTTCAGATTTAATGAATGATGATTTATTTAATCCGGCCCAATATTTTGCAGCCAATACTTTACGACATTTTTCGTTGATCGATTCTTTAGAAATATCCCCTTTATTAATCCTGTCCATAATCGTCAGTATTGTTTTCTCCGGGTCTGTTACATATTCAAGAACATCCATTCCGGCTTTTAACGACATCCATTCAGCTTCACCCGGTATAGTATACTTTGTAATACCTCCCATATTCATGGCATCGGAGAGTATGAGTCCTTTGAATGCCAGTTCATTTTTCAGAAGTAATGTGAGTACAGGATATGAAACTGTTGTTGGCAGGAATTTATTGGAATCGAGGGCTGGTACCCACAGATGTCCTGGCATTATTCCGGTAATTCCATTGTTAATCAGTGATTTAAAAGGTACTAATTCAACTGAATCAAGCCGTTCCCTGGATTGTCTGATTACAGGCAGATTAAAATGAGAATCAACCTCTGTATCACCATGACCGGGAAAGTGTTTGGCTACTGAAATAATTCCATTATCCTGCAGCCCTTTCATATACATAAGTGTTTTGAGACTTACATTATCCTGATTTTCTCCGAACGATCTGAAATTTATAACAGGGTTTTCAGGGTTATTATCAACATCAGCAACAGGTGCCAGGTTGATCTGAATACCAGCTCTTTTAAACTGAAATGCTACCTCTTTCCCCATTTCGTAGATAAGAGAATCATTTTTTACAGCGCCAAGTGTCATCTGAAACGGGAACTTTACAATATTCTCCAATCTCATCCCGATGCCATATTCTCCATCTGTCACAATCATTAAAGGGACTTTCGAAATATTCTGAAAGTAATTTATCATTTCTGCCTGTTTAGGAGCATTATTCTGGAAAAAAATTACCCCTCCGATACCCGTTTTCTTAATAAGTTCACTTAAATAAACTTCATGGCTTATATCCCTGTTTGAGAATGCTGCCACCCAGATTAACTGAGCCACTCTTTTTTCAATGGTGAGTGATTTCATTACCGAATCTACCCATGGATGGTTCAGATATTTTAGAAACGGAGGGTCAATACTTTGTGAAGTTGCATTAAGAGTAATTATCCCCAGAATAGTATTGAGGACAAATCTTTGAATGGTTTTATTCATCGGATTCTGAGATTAAAATACCGGAGAGGGTTTCTCAGGTTTTAAAGTATTTATTGTAGATCTCCATATTTCTGTCCAGAAGCGCTACTGAAACCTCATAAGCCTTCTTACTGTCCTTCGATTTTAATGCGCTTATCAATTCTCCCTGGTACTTAAGGGTATATTCCTTTTCCCCTTCTATATTTCCGTAAATCAGATTCCTCATTCTGGGCAGGAGTGAATACACAGGTTCCATACTAATAATGACAATAGGATTGGCAGTAGATTTCGACAGATTCATATGAAACCTGTTTATTAAATCGACTTCCAGCTGTGTATTATCTGGATTGCATTTTTCAAGATCCTTCTGGTTTTTCTGAAGTATCTTAATATCTTCTTCATTTCTGTTCCTGGCTGCAAGGCGTGCAATTTCAGGTTCAAATAATCTTCGGACTTCAATTATCTGAAGGATCAGGTCTGAATTAAATCTCAGGTCGTAAAAGAGATGAAGGGAATTAATGGCATCCTCAATCTTAAGTTCCGTAATATAAATTCCGCTTCCTTTCCGGATATCGATAAGACCTCTTGCGCTTAACCGGCGCAGAGCTTCCCTTAGGGCGGTTCTGCTTACCGCAAATTGTGCACATAGTTCCTTTTCCGAAGACATTTTTGTACCCGGAAGTAGTTTCTTCTCACGGATCGCCTCTTCAACCTTACGTTCAATTTTCTGACTTAAAGTTAATCCGGTTCCAATTTTAGTGAATATATCAGCCATTAGATCTTATTATTAATTCTTTTTACTGGTAGTTTTCTTTGTAAAATTCGAGCGCCTTCTTCACAGACCCCTGTTGTATGAGTAAAATTCTTGCAGCTTCTCTCTGGATATTCAGTTCCTCAACAATCATTCTTGTTCCTCTTTCGATCAGCTTCTTATTTGTAAGTTGCATATTGACCATTTTATTCCCTTTTACCCTTCCAAGTTTAATCATTACTGTTGTGGTGATCATATTAAGTACCATTTTTTGTGCAGTGCCTGCTTTAAGCCTGGTACTTCCGGTTACAAATTCAGGTCCAACTACAACAACAATTGGGAACTCAGTTACTTCAACTAATTTGCCTCCCGGGTTACATGTAATACATCCTGTCAGAATCCCGCTTTCCCGGGCTTTTACGATTCCCCCGATCACATAAGGTGTTGTTCCTGAGGCAGCAATCCCTATTACAGTATCTTTAGTGTTTATATTGAAAATTTCAAGCTCTTTCCATGCTTTATTCGGATCATCTTCAGCCGATTCAACAGCCTTACGAAGAGCTACTTCCCCACCAGCAATAAGTCCGATCACCAGGTTGTCAGGGACCCCAAAAGTAGGAGGCACCTCAGATGCATCGAGTACTCCCAATCTTCCGCTGGTACCTGCACCAAGATAAAAAATTCGTCCTCCTTTCTGCATTCTCTTAACGATTCTGTTTATAAACTCTTCGATCTGGGGGATTGCAACTTTTACTGCTGCATGAACCTTTGAATCTTCCTGGTTTATGTTTGTAAGAAGCTCGTTCACTGTCATCTTATCAAGGTTATCAAAATTCGATGATGATTCGGTAATACTTAAATTCTGTTTATTATTGTCATGTTCGTTCATTTTGCACTTCTTATTTATTTGTCAGGTGATAGCTTATAAGATTTTCCATTGGTGATTGGGTAATAATACCTGGTTCAAGATCATGTTTTAATAGCAGATCAACAAGGAATGATTGGAAATTGTAAGCAATGCTTCCGGTAAAGTGTATTGGCAATTTCTTAGATTCAGGATACTGCAGAATATTCATTTTAATAAAATCATCAAAACTGGATGTTATAATATATTGTAATTCAGGAATATCAATATTTATAAGTAAAAATTTTGCAAACTGACCCAGAAACCTGTTGGGGAATGGTTTCATATAAACATTTTCAAGTATCTCGGCAGGTGTTAATTTATATGTATCAAAGAAGTGATTTATGACTGTCCGTGAAACCTGCTTTTTAAGTACTCCGCCAACCAGCTTTCTTCCTAGTACTGCTCCGCCGCCCTCATCACCCAGAATATAGCCCAGAGGAGATACATTTGCTGCTATAACTGAGCCATCGTAATAACATGAGTTTGACCCGGTACCTATAATGCAGGCTATTCCTGGTTCATTCTGGCAAAGGGAACGGGCAGCACCAAGTAAGTCGGTTCCGATAAAAATTTCATCTGCAGCAAAGAACCGGGTAAGTGACTCCTTAATGATATTGTTTTTTATGTCACTGTTGCAACCGGAACCATAGAAGTATATCTTTTTAAAAGAGGATCCGTAAAGGTTGCCTAATTCATTTTTAAGGAGATGAAATATTTCTTCCTGAGTTAAAAAATATGGATTTATGCCGGATGAGAATATTGAGTCCTCCGGAATTTCTCCATTAATTATTTTCCACTCAGTTTTTGTTGAACCGCTATCAGCTACAAGAATCATAGTTTTGTTAAATGTGGATGTTTTAATAACAGCTATTTTAAACAGGGTGAACGTAAATAGTTTTTAATAATATGCATACAAAAATAAAAATTATAAATTGAAAAAGGATGTTTTTTGTAAGATGTATGACAAATTTTAAAAAACTTTCTAATTTTGAGGTATTAAGTGTAAATTTCAATTCTAAAACTACAATTGATGATTAACCGTCATTCTAATCGAGTATTACTTCTTTTATTATTAACTATTATCGGATTTGAGAGTGGGTATTCACAGGTTAACCAACGGGTTTCAAGGAGGGTGGAAAAGAAGTTCAGGTTGTGGAAAAATCCCCTTCCTCAATTTCAGAATATCTCAAAAATTCATCTCGATTCTGTTTACGTTACTGTTAATCCGGATATACTTATCCTTAATTTTGCTCCGGGACTTTCATATTATCCAATCAGGGAAGATAGCTACAAACTGTTTACCAATTCAATTAAAGAGTCTCTTGGTCGAAGATTCAGAAATTATACGATAGATGTCAGAACTAATAATTATTCACTTGTTCAGCTTATTCCAAATTACTACAGAAAGGATATTCCTGTGGATACTTCACGTATACCTTTATTAAAGAAGGATAGACCTGTTCTCATAAAAAAGGTAAACGCCTTCGAACCATCATATGGTCTGGCAGGAAACTCAATCGCTCTCTGGCATAGTCATGGGTATTATTTTGAAATGAATCTCGACCGTTGGGAATGGCAACGCGCACGACTTTTTGGTACGGTGGAGGATATTTCGGTTATGGGATATGTACTTCCGTATCTTACAAGAATGCTGGAAAATGCCGGAGCTGGTGTTTTTCTGCCTCGCGAACGTGATACCCAGAGACATGAAGTAATAGTTGATAATGACAAATCCACAGGAAACTCAGAAGTTGTATTACACCTTACTAACAGAGTAGTGAAAACCAGTGCAGGTTTTCTTTTGACAGATACTCTGTTCCCCGGTTACAACCCGTTCAGGCATGGTACTTCAATTCAGGTTCAGACTGATTCGGCTGTTTATATACCTGAAATACCCGAAAAGGGCTCGTACGCTGTCTATATCTCTTATCCTAACTATTCAGATAATAGTAAATCAGTTCATTATATTGTATCCCATTCAGGCGGAAGAACTGAATATATTGTTAACCAGTCTATCGGAGGTGAAACATGGCTATACCTTGGTACATTTGATTTTGACAAAGGAAAAAACATCGATAGTGGTTCAGTCACGGTTAAATGTACATCAGGCAGGAATGAGTTTTTCTCACTCGACGCGATTAGATTTGGAGGAGGAATGGGTAATGTTGCCAGAATACCCTCTGCAGAAATAATTAAGAATCAACTTTCGGTAAGTGCAAATCTGTCTGGTCCTGTGAAGAAGGATATTACTGATAGAACATATTTTACCTGGAAAATAAGTGGCAAACCAAGATATCTTGAAGCAGCCAGATATTATCTGCAATATGCCGGAATGCCTGACAGCCTTGTTTATAGTCCGAATAATTACAGGAATGATTATAACGATGACTACCAGTCTCGTGGTGCCTGGGTGAATTATCTGATGGGAAATCCTGAAGGTTCTCCCGAAAATCCGTTGATTGAGGGTCTGGGAATACCAATCGATCTCTCCCTGGGATTTCATTCTGATGCCGGAATCACTCCCGGAGATTCTGTAATCGGAACTCTCGGAATTTATTCAACAGATGCCGGAAAAGGATTGTTTCCTGATGGTAAATCAAGGCTGGCAAGCAGAGACCTGTCTGACATTATACAGACTCAGATAGTGGATGATATCAGAGCAAAATTTAATCCTTCATGGACACGGAGAGGCCTCTGGGACAGGCCGTATTCTGAAGCACGCCGGCCAGATGTTCCTGCTATACTTCTTGAACTGCTGTCACATCAGAATCTGGGAGATCAGAAGTATGGTTTAGATCCACGTTTCAGGTTTCAGGTTTGCAGATCGATCTATATCGGAATGCTTAAGTATCTGTCTGGAATAGAACATCGTAATTTTATTGTTCAGCCTCTTTCTGTAACAAATTTTGCAATTACACCTGTATCAGGTAAAAGAATAAGGCTGTCATGGGACCCGGTTACTGACGCTTCAGAACCTACCTCCAAACCTGACAGATACATTATTTATAAACGAAAAGGAGATAATGGATTTGATAATGGAACTATAGTTGGCGAATCATCTGCAGAAATGGAGCTTGAATCTTACGATACCATCTATAGTTTTAAAATTACTGCCATTAATGAAGGGGGTGAAAGCTTCGATTCTGAAATTCTTTCGGCTGGAATCACCTCTGCAGTATCTGATCCTGTTCTTATTGTTAACGGTTTTGACAGAATATCAGGTCCCGCGTGGTTTGATGTGAAAAACATGGCTGGTATTGCATGGTGGCAGGATCGGGGTGTTCCTGATCATTCAGAGATAAGTGCTGTTGGGGATCAGTATGATTTTGATCGTAAATCACCCTGGCTTGATGATGATGCACCCGGCTGGGGAGCATCATATGGCGATATGGAAGGCAGGGTTATTCCTGGAAACAGTTTTGATTATCCCTTCATTCATGGAAAAGCGATAATGGCTGCAGGAAAATCATTCTATTCAGTTTCTGATGAGTTTTTCTATTCCGATAGTGTCAATACTTCAGGATTCAAAACCGTCGATCTTATTTTTGGAGAAGAGAAAGCCACCCCGTTTATTGGTGACACTTCAAGACTCGATTTTCAGATTTATACTCCTGCCTTCATGAAGAAGGTAAGCTCCATGGTACAATCAGGAACGAATATTTTTATGTCAGGAGCATACGCAGGTTCTGATCTCTTCTCAGTGAAAGATTCAGTGGCGATTAAGTTTGCAGCAAAATTTCTTCATTTTTCTCCCCGTACCGGACATGCCGTTAAAAACGGGAAAGTATACGCTACTGACTATGTGAAACCAAATTTTGAAGGTTCGTTAAATTTCAATACAGGGTTTTTGCCGGCTATCTATTCCGTAGAAGCCCCTGATGCAATAGAACCCGCTGGTAAAGGCGCGATTTGCGCTTTCAGATATTCAGAAAATAATATTTCAGCCGGCGTTTTGTATAAAGGAATAAATAAAATAGTAATCCTGGGATTTCCTTATGAGACAATAATCTCCGAAAGCGAAAGAAATCTTATGATGAAAAATATATTAGATTTTTTTAAGAAATAATTATCCGATATGGAAAAAAAATTAACCTGCTTCATCCCTTTCTCAGATAAGGAAACAGTAGAAACCACCGTGACTTTATTAAAAATGTCAGATGATGTTGCAGAGATTTTTGTTGTCGGTGCTGATACTGAAGAAAAATATTCAAAGGAAGTCTCTATAATAATTTCCAATAGTTTCACATCAACGGAGTCGGCTAAGAAGATGGCCGAAAATGTAAGGACAGATTATGTTCTGATTTATCTGAAGTCTTTTTGTCTCGATCCCGGTAAATTCGCACTTAAAAGAATGATTCAGGTTTGTGAAGATACCGGTGCAGGAATGGTCTATTCCGATTACTTAGAGAATAAGGAAAGCCGTCTTTCACCACATCCGGTAACTGACTATCAGGAAGGCAGCCTTCGTGATGATTTTAACTTCGGATCTGTAATGATATACAGGAGTTCAGCATTCGTTGAAGCTTGTCGTCGGATGGACCATGATTATAAATTTGCAGGTTTATATGACCTCAGGCTGAAAGTATCGCAGAATTACAAACTTGTTCATATTAACGAATTTCTCTATACAGAGATAGAACCCGATACAAGAAAAACGGGAGATAAGCAGTTTGACTACGTTGATCCCAGAAACAGAGCAGTGCAGATTGAGATGGAGATCGCATGTACAAATCATCTTAAAGAGATAAGAGCATGGTTAAAGCCTGAATTTAAAGAAATAAGTTTCAATGAAGTGAGCTTTGAGTATGAAGCATCTGTAATTATTCCTGTTAAAAACCGCGTTAAGACGATTGCTGATGCCATCAATTCTGTTCTTACCCAGGTTACATCACATAAATTTAACCTTATCATAATTGATAACTATTCTACTGATGGAACGACAGAGTTGATTAAGTCGTTAGCTGCCAATAACGACCGTGTTGTTCATGTAATTCCCGATCGAAAGGATCTTGGTATAGGCGGTTGCTGGAATGAAGGTGTATTTCACGGACTCTGTGGAAAATTCGCCATTCAGCTAGACAGCGATGACCTTTATATCAATAACAATGTAATTGCCAAAGTTGTGGAAGCATTTTATAAACAGCAATGCGCAATGGTTGTCGGGTCATATAAGATGGTTAATTTCAATCTTGAAGATATCCCTCCCGGACTCATCGATCACAGGGAATGGACACCAGATAACGGCAGAAATAATGCTCTGAGAATTAATGGGTTGGGAGCTCCGCGGGCTTTCTATACACCGGTATTAAGAAGCATTCGCGTGCCCAATGTAAGTTATGGAGAAGATTATGCAGTGGGACTGGCAATAAGCCGGCATTATCAGATAGGACGTATAATGGAACCTCTGTATTTATGTCGTCGCTGGGACGAAAATTCAGATGCTGCGCTCGATGTGATTAAGAGCAATACTTATAATTCGTATAAAGATAAAATCAGAACTATAGAATTGCTTGCAAGGAAGAAGATGATAGCGGGCAATTAGACAACGAAGTATATGAACGGATATTCTGAAAGTGTAAATAAGTTATTTGTTTCACAGTTGAGCGACTGGGAACTGGCCAGGGTAAATTATGACCTGCTTTCAAAAGTAGTTACAAAGGAAGTTGTCTTTGGTAAATTCAAAATCCTCGTGCAATTCAACCCGGAACGGATGAGATCTTCTGCAGCAAAAGTTGATGCCAGATCAATCGGGGAGAGACCTTGTTTTCTTTGTTCTAAAAACCGACCATCCATTCAGACCGGTATCCGGTTTGAGCCGGATTTGAATATCCTGGTAAATCCTTTTCCTATCTTTCCGCAGCACCTTACTATTCCGTCGGAGATTCATTCAGATCAGCGTATTCTTGTTCACTTTCCGAAAATGCTTGAACTGGCAAGAGCAATGCCCGGTTTTTTGTTTTTTTATAATGGTCCCCAATGCGGGGCTTCTGCACCTGATCATTTTCATTTTCAGGCAGGTAACAGGGGTTTTCTACCTATCGAGACCGATTTTTCGAAGGGGGAAATTGCCAGAATTTTATCATTAGAGTCCGGAGTCGGGATATGGTACTGGCCGGATTACCTTAGGGGAATCGTAACTCTCAAAGGGAAAGATAAGGACAATATTTCTGACGCCTTTTGTAAGATGTACTTTAAGCTGACATCTATTCAGCCTGATAAACCGGAACCGATGTTGAATATTCTGGCATATTATGAGAAACCCGACTGGATTATCCATATAATACCAAGGAAGTTACACCGGCCAAAACAGTTCTTCCTTGAAGGTGCGTATCAGATTCTTTTCAGCCCTGCATCAGTCGATCTGGGTGGTGTAATTATTACTCCCCGCGAAGAGGACTTTAATAAAATTTCACAATCGGATATTGTTGATATGTTTAACCAGGTTTGTTTCAGTAAAGCCGAATTAGAAAGCTTCTTTAACCAGACATCATGAAAATCATTAATGAAATCCCTGAAATTCAGATAGGTATTATTACAGCCGATGAAATATCTTTTACATTCAATGCTGGAATTACTCAAAGCGCATGCAGTCGTTTCAAGGAACTGGTTGCTGGCGCAAATTGAAAAACGATATAAAAAGACAATCTTATGAGCAGGAAACTGATTCTCTTAGTGTCTGTATTAATACTCTTTTCTTCCGTTAGCGGGCAAAGCTGGATAAGAATTAATCAATTGGGTTATCTACCGAATTCAGTTAAAGTGGCGGTTTTTATCTCGGCTGAACCGGTTAAATTATCAGGATTTTCCATCTGTGATGCAATTTCAAACAAAGTAGTATTTAAAGGAAAAGCAGAACCATTCAGCGGAGAGGATTGGGGTATGTCTATCGCAGCCCGTCTCAATTTTTCAGCTCTCCAAACTTCAGGAGGTTATTATATTTCAGCAAACGGGTCAGTATCAGGGATTTTCAGAATATCCCCGGATGTTTACCGCGGAACCGCAGACTATGTTCTTAAATATATGAGACAGCAAAGATGTGGTTATAATCCATATCTGGCCGATTCTTGTCATACGCATGACGGTTTTATTGTTGACCATCCCACAAAAACAGGTCAGATCATTGATGTTAAAGGTGGTTGGCATGATGCCAGCGATTACCTGCAGTATGTTACTACTTCTGCAAATGCTGTGTATCAGATGCTATTTGCTTATTCAAAGAATCCTGAAGTATATGGTGATAATTTTAATGCATCAGGACTTCCCGGAAGTAACGGTCTTCCTGATATTCTTGATGAGGCAAAATGGGGTATAGACTGGCTTCTGAAAATGAATCCTGAGCCGGGTGAGATGTATAATCAGATTGCAGATGATCGCGATCATGTTGGCTTCCGGTTGCCAAATAAGGATAAAGCTTCATACGGAAATGGTCTTTACAGGCCTGTTTACTTCATTACCGGCAAATCACAGGGACTTTCAAAGTATAAAAACAGAACTACTGGTGTCTCATCTTCAGCAGGTAAATTCTCCTCTGCATTTGCTTTAGGATCAGTTGTCTTTAAGAACATTGATCCGGTACTTGCAGGAAAACTTGCTGTTAAGGCACGTGAAGCCTGGGATTTTTCACTTACTGATTTAGGGGTAACTCAAACCGCGTGTATGGTTTCTCCTTATTTTTATGAAGAAGATAACTATGTGGATGATCTTGAATTGGCAGCTTGGGAAATGTTCCGACTTACTAACGATTCTTCATATCTTGGAAAAGCTGATTACTGGGGTTCCCTTGAACCTTTGAGTCCATGGATTGCAAACGATACAGCCAGACACTATCAGTCATATCCTTTTGTAAATCTTGGACATGCCAATCTTAGCCTGTCTAAAACAAATATTGCATCCAGGTACTGCTATTTCATGGGAAAAGGTCTTCAGGTACTCGATAACCGGAGAAAAAGCGACCCTTTCAATGTTAAAGTGCCATTTATCTGGTGTTCAAATAATTTTGTGGCTGCTGCTTATACTCAACACGGGTTGTATTTTGAGGCTACACGTGATACAAAATATTTAGAATCAGAAGCAGCGCTTCGCGACTGGCTGTTCGGGTGTAACCCCTGGGGAACATCGATGATCTGCGGTTTACCCGCCGGAGGTGACTTTCCTCAGTATCCCCATTCTTCAATAACAATTCTGAATGGTGTTACAACTGAGGGTGGACTGGTAGATGGTCCTGTCTATTCGCGTATCTTTAAAAGCCTGAAAGGAGTCGGTTTGCTTCGACCCGATCCATACATTCCGTTCCAGAATGGTAAGGTGGTCTACCATGATGATATGGGCGATTATAGTACCAATGAACCCACTATGGACGGAACAGCAGGGCTCAGCTATCTCTTATCGTCACTTGAGGCAGAAGGAGTCAGACAGGGTCGGTTGGGAAAAGGTGAAATCATCGATCGTTATGGTGCACTAATCAGAAAGAATACGGAGAAAAAAGAAATATACCTTATCTTTTCAGCAGATGAGTATGGAGAGGGAGCTGATCATATTTTAACAACACTTAAAGAGAATAATGCGAAGGGCTCTTTTTTTCTTACAGGAAATTTTTTGAGAAACAGTTCCTTCACTGCTGTAATTAAACGAATTATTACTGAGGGGCATTTCATTGGTCCTCATTCCAATAAACATCTGCTTTATATTCCGTGGGAGAAAAGAGATTCTTTGCTTATCACTAAAGAGACATTTCAGTCAGACCTGAAAGCAAACTATCAGGAGCTCAAGAAGAAAGGAGTTTTGTTGACAGAAGAAAAATATTTTCTTGCCCCCTATGAATGGTACAATTCAGTAATTGCCTCCTGGACTTCTGATTTTGGCATAAGATTGATTAATCTTTCACCCGGTTCTGTAACCAATGCAGATTATACCACTCCCGATATGAAGAGCTACCAGTCATCAGATGCTCTTCTGACAAAATTGAAAAATTATGAACTATCAGAACCTTACGGATTAAATGGGGCTTTTATCCTTATCCATCTTGGTACTCATCCCAACAGAACCGATAAGTTCTATCTTAAGCTGGATGAGATAATCAGGTACTATTCTTCCAAAGGCTATTCATTCAAACGACTATGAATGTAACATTGTAATCCTCAATCCTCAATGAATAACTTAAATCCAAAAACCGACCGTTCACCCTGGACATGGATCCCGACACTCTATTTCTTTCAGGGTATACCTTACAGCATAGTAATGATAACCTCCGGCCTGATATACAAGACCCTTGGAATATCTATAGCATCTTTTGCATTCTGGACCAGTCTCCTGTATCTTCCATGGGCAATAAAACCTCTCTGGAGTCCTTATATTGATGTTGTATCAACTAAGAGGAACTGGATAGTATGGACTCAGTTATTATTGGGGATGGCATTTATTGCAGTTGGGTTAGCAATACCCTTCTCATTTTTTTATCCATTGACCCTGCTGATCTTTGCATTGATTGCCATCTCTTCTGCAAGTCATGACATTGCTGCCGACGGATTTTACATGTATGCCCTTGATCAGCATAAACAGGCATTTTTTGTTGGGATAAGGAGCACATTCTACCGCATGGCGATGCTTACAGCACTGGGACTGGTACCGGTCATTGCGGGCTTAATTCAGATGAATACAGGACTCAAATCTGTTACTTTTGAAGCTAAGTCCGTCCTTCCTGAAAAATATACACCATATAATCCTGCTGAAATAAAAATTGAAAAAACAGCAGGCGAACCTGCTATTCTGATTTTTCCTAAGAGTCTGCAAATACCTGTTTTTCAATCAGGAAAGTCGTTGGTTGACTCTGCAGTAGTATATATTGCTCTTTCTGCAGCGCCGGAGGAAGGCGAGACAGTTGTTGTGAATGTTGCACGAAAATCGGGAAGCAAGGATCTTGATCTGTCAAAAAAACAAACAGGCCGTTTTGAGTTCACTGGTTTAAACTGGAATAAACCAGTGGCAGCAACTGTAAAAGTGAATCATAATCTTAGCGGTAGTGCGGCTTCAACTTTCTTAATAACAGCAGGTAATATAGCTTTCAGTTGGACAGTTTCACTTGGCATACTCGGAATTGTATTACTTGTTATCGCAATCTATAACAGGATTATGCTGCCTCATCCTGTTGAAAACAGTAACAGGGAAAAGATTGGATGGAGTGTTTATAAGGAAGTATTTGTCTCATTCTTCACTAAACCCGGAATTGTCCCCGCTCTGATTTTCTTTCTGCTCTACAGGTTAGGCGAATCCCAGCTGGTAAAGATTGCAACACCTTTTCTGGTTGATTCAAGAAGTTCCGGTGGATTAGGTATGACATCTGCACAGTACGGAATTGCTTATGGCACTATAGGTATCGCATGCCTTACTCTTGGTGGTATATTTGGTGGGATTACCGCGGCAAAATTTGGATTGAAACGGCTTATTCTTCTGATGGCACTATGCATGAATATACCAATCAGTGTTTATATTTATTTGTCATTTACCCAGCCTATGCCGGGCGATATTTCCATCTACATTTCAATTGCACTGGAACAGTTCGGTTATGGTTTTGGATTCACAGCATATATGTTGTACATGCTTCATTTTGTTGGCGAAAGCAAGTACAAAACTGCTGAGTATGCCATTGGAACTTCATTAATGGCGTTAGGAATGATGTTACCTGGTATGATTTCAGGATCAATGAAAGAACTTCTTGGTTATCAGCATTTCTTTATCTACGTTATCATTTGTTCTGTGCCGGGTATTATTGCCATCAGCTTCCTGAAAATAAATGCTGAATTTGGAATAAAAAAGAAAGCCTGATGCAGCAACAATTTGTTTATCAGTTATTGCATATCTTTGCATTCTATAATGTTTGAAGTACCATGTATTGAGAAATTAAATATTGAAAGAAGACTCCCCAGGGAAATAATTTAAAATATAATATTATGAATACCAGTGTTTTGTCCAAAGTTGAAAAAGTGTATTTTGATAATTCAGGAAGATCGGGCTATTCCACAAAAATACCATATATAGTTGTTAAGAATTTTCCGGATCTGGGATTGCTTACATCTTTGAGATTTCTGGAATGGGCCGCTGAGAACCCTGAAGGTGTCATCAGTCTGCCTACTGGCAAAACTCCTGAATATTTTATTAAGTGGACAAAAAAACTGCTTTCTGGCTGGGATAATCCTGAGAATCGTAACCTCATGGAGAGAAATGGCCTTATACTAACAAAGAAGCCATCACTTAAAGGTTTACACTTTGTTCAGATTGATGAATTTTATCCTATCAACCCAAAGCAGCATAATAGTTTCTATGATTATGTCATAAATTATTACATTAAAGGATTTGATCTTGATCCGGCCCGTGCTTTGCTGATAAACACCGATGAGATAATTCTTTATCAGGGAAAACATCATTCAGAGGTATTTCCTGAGAGCAGGATAGATCTCACTCTCAGAAATCGGGAAGCATGTTCGCCGATTGAAAAAGTTCAGCAGACGTCTCTTTTTCTTATTGATAACTGGTGTTCCAATTATGAAAAGAAGATAAGGGATCTTGGCGGAATTGGATTTTTTCTTGGAGGTATGGGACCTGACGGTCATATAGCTTTCAATACCCGCGGAAGTGACCTTAACTCAACCACAAGACTTACAGCAACCAATTTCGAAACACAGGCTGCTGCTGCCGGTGACCTTGGAGGCATTGAAGTTTCGAGGACAAGACTCGTTATAACAATCGGACTCGGTACAATTACTCATAATCCCGATGGGGTCTCCATCTTATTTGCTGCGGGGGAGGCAAAAGCGCCTGTAGTAAGAAATGCTCTCGAAAATAATCCTGATAACCTGTATCCGGCTACTGTTCTTCAGCGACAGAAAAATTCAAGGTTTTACCTTACTGAAGGAGCAGCAGTTCTGCTTCATGACAGTATTGAAAAGTACTACCGGGATGGCGACTGGTGTTTTGAAAAAACAGAAAAGGCGGTTTTCGATTTGTGTCAGAGGATTGACAAGTATGCGCATAAGTTGGTCATTGATGATTTGAAAAACGATAAGTACTGTTCACTAATACCCGATTTGAGCCTGGACAGAGTTAATGAAGTTATTCAATCGACCAGAGCAAAAATGGAGTTTGGTCTTAAAAAAGAGAGCGACCAGACATTCCTGCATACAGGTCCGCATCACGACGATATTATGCTTGGTATATTTCCTTGCATAATACCAACGCTTCGGGTTCAATCGAATAAGTTTCACTTCTCAGTGTTAACATCAGGATTTACTGCAGTTACAAACATCATGTTGCAAAACCTTATGCAGGAGACCTTAGATCTTATTAACCAGGGGAAAATAGGAATGCTGAAATATCCTGATTTCTTTGAGCAGGGATATAAGTATAAATTTGATAAGGATGTCAGCCATTATCTCGATAAAATTGCTGCAAGGGATGAACCCGGAAAATTAAGGGGAATCTGTCATAGACTGACTCGTGTTATGGTAGACATCTATAATCTGAAATCAAAACAGCAATTGACAGATCAGATTGAAAAGAATATTGAGTTGTTAAAATCAAGTTACAGCGGAGAGAAAAACCCACCTGATATTCAGAAATTAAAAGGAATGCTCCGCGAGTTTGAGGAAGAACTGGTTTGGGCTCATTATGGTGTAAAGGTGAGCAGTATAGAACATCTTAGGTTAGGATTCTATACCGGTGATATCTTTACTCCACAGCCGGAAAGAAACCGTGATGTTGAACCTGTCTATGAGATGCTTAAACGGATTCAGCCAACTGTTATCAGTCTTGCTTTTGATCCGGAGGGATCCGGGCCGGATACTCACTACAAGGTGCTTCAGGCAATTGCTGAGGCTTTACGCAAATGGAGTAAAGAAAAGGACTTATCAGCAATCAGAATTATCGGATATAGAAATGTCTGGTACAAATTCCATCCTTCCGAAGCCAATGTGTTTACTCCTGTATCACTGAATTCAATGGCTGTGCTTAACTGGTCATTCAAAAACTGTTATATAAGTCAGGTCGATGCTTCATTTCCAAGCTATGAGCTCGACGGACCATTCAGTGACCTGTCGCAACAGATTTGGGTAGAACAGTTTAAAAAGGTCCAGCTTATTCTTGGAAAAGATTTCTTCTATGAAAATGATAGTCCAAAAATTCGTTGCACTCACGGAATGATATACCATAAAGAGATGAAACTTGATGAGTTCCTGTTACATGCACGTGAACTTGAAAAAAGTATTGAAGGCGAAGGTCTTAATGGTTAGGTTAAACCGGAATTCATCATGCGAATTTTAGTCTTAACTCTGGTATTGCCATTAATTTGGATATTCTTTACTACTGATCTCTATTCACAAAATCATCCGAAGCACGAGATGCGCGCTGTATGGATTGCAACGGTAGGTAATATTGACTGGCCTTCATCTTCTAAACTTAGTTCTGAAGAACAAAAAAAGGAATTGATTGAGCTTCTTGATCTGACAAAAGACTACAACCTCAATACAGTTGTTTTTCAAATCAGACCTGCTGCTGATGCTTTTTATTCCTCATCTATCGAACCATGGTCGAAGTGGCTGAACGGTGAACAGGGAAAGGACCCCGACCCATACTATGATCCTCTTTCTTTTTTAATAAGTGAATGCAGGAAACGTGGACTCGATGTCCATGTCTGGCTCAATCCCTACCGTGCAATTGCCGATACCTCTAATATAGTTGCAGCAAATCATATCAGTAAACTTCATCCCGGGTGGTTTATTACCTATGGCAAAACAGTCTACTTTGATCCTGGTCTCCCTGAGACACGTGATTATGTTGCGGCTGTTGTAAGCGATGTTGTTCGCAGGTACGACATTGATGCAATTCATATGGATGATTATTTTTATCCCTACCGGATAGCGAATGTTAAATTCCCTGATGACAGTACTTTTGCCAGATACCCGCGAAGATTTAATTCTGAACAACTGGAAGACTGGAGAAGAGATAACGTAAATCTGATCATTAAGCAGTTGAGCGACAGTATAAAATCGATAAAACCGTGGGTTGAATTTGGAATTTCCCCCTTCGGTGTATGGAGAAATATAGCGAGTGATACACTCGGCTCCGAAACTAAGGCGGGTCAGACAAATTATGATGATCTATATGCTGATATTCTTCTGTGGCAGGAAAATGGATGGATCGATTATGTTGTACCACAGATTTACTGGCATATCGGATTTAAGATTGCCGACTATTCTGTACTTTCCGACTGGTGGAGTCATAATTCGTATGGTTGCATGCTATATGTTGGTCAGGCACCTTACAGAATAGGAAAGGATGCAAGCGCTAAACAATGGAGAACATCCCGGGAGATTATAAAAGAGATTAAACTTAACCGGACATTTCCGAACATTAGCGGAAGCATGTTTTTCAGTGCAAAAGTGATGCGCAAAGATCCTCTCAGGCTTGAGGAAAAACTTAAAAGAGATCTGTTCAAATATCCTGCACTTCCCCCGGCTAATGACAGGATTGTGCAGATTGTGCCTCAGATCCCAACGAAGACTTTGATTTCAGAAAATGAAAAATCGATTTCTTTATCATGGGAAAAAGGGAAAAACATAAAAAAATTCATTATTTACAAGTTCAGAAAAGGAAAACAGGCTGATATGAATAATCCTGAAAACATTTTCACAGTCACTTCAGATACAAGCCTGACTATCCCAAAAACATCCGGAACTGATCTAAAAAGGTATTATTTTGTTATCACATCTCAGAGTCATACTAATACCGAAAGTGCACCGGAATATTTCTACAAGCTGAAACTACGTGATTGATAAGGGTCTGTTACTTTTTTTTAGTTTTATCTTTTTACTTTTATCTTTTTACTTTTGTCTTTTGTTTTTTTTCACCCTTCACTAGCACCCTGCGCTCTATGCTCTACGCTCTACGCTCTACGCTCTACGCTCTATTCCTGAAATTAAAATGAAAAAATGTATTCAATTTGATCGCAATTTATAAATTTGTAAGATGTATTACAACTTTCAATTAGTTTATGAAGTATAATTTTTCACTTTTTTTAGTTTTTATTCTGAGTAGTTTTTCCGGCTTCTTTGTAAGTTTTGGCCAGACTCCGGCCCGGCAGTCTGTTACTTTTGCTTTACTGACCGACCTGCATGTAAACCCCGGATCAGAGAGTGATTCGGCTCTGCAAATGATAGTAAGTGAGATAAATACTATGAAGGTTGATTTTACTATTGTATCAGGAGATATTTCTAACACAGGGTCTGATAAGGAAATATTTGCTGTAAAGCGAGCCATAGATAAGTTAAAACAACCATGCTATCTTCTTCCTGGAAATCATGAGACCAACTGGTCCGAATCAGCCGGACTTACTTTTAATAAACTGTGGGGTGATGACCGGTTTATATTCAAAAAGAACGGTTACCTGTTTGTTGGATTCAACACCGGTCCTTATATGAAGATGGGTGATGGTCAGGTGAAGCAGGAAGATCTTCAATGGCTTAAGCGACAGCTTCAGCAGAAAAAACTCAGCAATGATATACTTGTTTCGATCTCGCATTATCCTTTATCTTACGGACTTGATAACTGGGTTGAAGTAACCGGTATTCTGAAGTCTTTTTGCTGCCGGCTCTCATTTTGTGGTCATGGTCACAAGCTCTCCCTGCTTAATTTCGATGGCATTCCTGGAATAATGGGAAGATCATCACTCTCAGGACCAGCGAGCGGTGCAGGCTTTAACCTTGTGACTCTGAGAAATGATAGTGTTTATGTATATAATAAGGAGGTTTCAATTGCGTTAAAAAAACCAGCAGTTTCATTGAACTATCTTCATCCTGATACCCTTGCACAACTACCAGTTTCTCCAAAACCTGATTTTTCTGTAAATGAACAGTTTAAGAATGTGAAAATTGTCAGTGAATGGAACGATACTGCTTCTGTTTTTTCGGGACCTTGTCTTGTTTTTGATACAATTCTGATCTATGGCAATTCACTTGGCTGGGTAAAAGGAATCAATACTTTATCTGGTAAGGTAATGTGGCAAAGGAAATTAGAAGGACCACTTTATTCAACACCTGTGGCATTGGGAGGTACAATCATTTTGGGTACCGTTGATGGTTTTATTCTTGCGATGGATGCACTTAACGGCAAACAGCTTTGGAAAGTTAATACAGGCAGACCAGTTCTTGCGGAAGGGGTAGTTGATAATGGTCAGGTTTATATCGGGGGAGGTGATAAGAACTTTTATAAAATCGATATTAAGACAGGTAAGGTAATGTGGAAGTTTTCAGGCATTGAAGGTCTTGTTCAGGGAAAACCGGCAATAAGCGACTCTGTTATTGTTTTTGGTGCCTGGGACAAATATTTATACTGTTTGAATAAGCAATCAGGAAATTTGAATTGGAAATGGAGTAACAATAAACCACAGGTGCTTTATTCCCCCGGTAATATTTTTCCGGTTATTTCAGGCAGAAAAATTTTCATTGTCGCTCCCGACAGGTATATGACTGCCATTGATATCAAAACAGGAAAAGAAGTATGGAGAACCGGTATTCATCAGGTCAGGGAATCGATGGGAGAGAGCCCTGATGGTTCGATGATATATGCTAAGCTGATGAATGATACGTTGATAGCAATCTCTGCAACTGAAAATTATCCAAAAACACTCTGGGCTGTTGACGCCGGTTTTGGTTATGAACATAATCCATGTCCGGTTACAGCCACCAGCCAGCTTGTTGTTGCGGTCACAAGAAGCGGTACAGTTATTGGTATTAACCCTGTGTCAAAAACAGTGATATGGAAATTCAAAGCCGGGAATTCATCAGTAAATAAAGTAATTGTGGATAAAAATAAGACATTTTGGTTTACTCTTTTGGAAGGAAAAATTATGGGAATAAAGCAGATTGTTAATAATTGATCTGATGTTAATTGAGAATACTTTTAAGGAATTAAGTACAATACCAGGATTTTTTCATAATTTGTATTTTATTGAATAGTGATTTTTCCATTAATAAGGATGTAATACAACTTTAATCTGGTTATGAGATTTATTATTATTTTAATTTCAGTTCTTTTTATTGCCGGTTGCAGACCGACAGAGGTACCCTTTTCTCTGCAGAATGAGATAGATTCTATTGTGATAAAATATGTGCCCGATCAGAGGGAAGAAATTTGTACCGCCAAACTCAAAATGGAACCTGGAAATGTAATTCTGATTTCGGGAGAAACTAATATACCCGGGGCTAAGAAAGAGATTCTGAACATTCTGACAAAATCAGGATTTAATTTTACTGATAGTTTATCAGTTCTTCCGGATCCTCTGGTTTTGAAGAAAACCTGGGGTCTTATTACTCTCAGTGTAAGTAATATGAAAAAACGTCCATCTCATTCAAGCGAGCTTGTCTCTCAGGCTATTATGGGAACTCCGGTGAAGATATTTAAGAAAGATGGAGGGTGGCTGCTGGTTCAGACACCCGATTACTATTTAGGATGGGTGGACGATAGTGGTATTGCAGAATTAACTGATATAGAATTTGATAAATGGAAAAAATCTGAAAGACTGATATATACGGCAAAGTCCGGAGATATTATATCTGAAACAGATGGTGGAGTTGTTTCTGATATTGTTGCGGGATCAATTGTAAATCTTGTCTCTGAGAAAAAAGAATTTTTCGTTGTTCAGTTACCTGATGGCAGACGGGGAAGAATATTGAAAAGGGATGCTGCCAGGTTCAGTAAGTGGCTTTCAGAGATGAATGTTCAGCCTGAGAGGATGATATTGTTTGGACGCTCACTCACAGGTTCGCCTTATCTTTGGGGAGGTACCTCAACAAAAGGAGTGGATTGCAGCGGTTTTGTCAAGACAATGTATTTTACAGAAGGTATTATCCTTGCCCGTGACGCTTCTCAGCAGTTCCTTCATGGAGAGCCTGTTGAAATATCCCATGATTTTAGTAAACTACAAAAGGGAGATCTTTTGTTTTTTGGTCATCTGGTCAGAGGTGTTAAACGGATAACGCATGTTGGTTTGTATATCGGTGATACTGAGGTAATTCATTCGTCAGGTATGGTTCAGGTGAGCAGCCTTGATTCTACACGTAATAATTTTAGCAGAAATTTACTTGAATCTTTAATGGGAGCCCGACGTTTAATAGGTCAAAACTCGGTAAAGGGAATCGAGAAGATAAAGCTGAATTCATGGTACAACTATCCTTGAGCCATTGTGCCTTTGCACCTTTGCGCCTTTGCAAGAAATTGATATTCAAGTCAAATCTGATTTAACTTTTTAACATGCACAAAAGAGACTTTATAAAATTAAGCGGTGTGCTGGCTGGAGCCATGCTCACAGGCAATACTGTAAATGTTTTTGGCGGTACTGAGCAAAAATCACTTCAAATCAATAGAAAGGGCGCATCTATGAAACTTAAGTTCCTGCCTTACGAATTGCAATTGAAACACGTTTTTACAATATCCTCGAATTCAAGGACAACAACACCTGTCGTTCTCACTCAGATAGAATATGATGGAGTTAAGGGCTTTGGCGAAGCATCGATGCCACCGTACCTTGGTGAAAGTCATGAGACAGTACTTAAGTTTCTTACACAGGTTAATCTTGAACAGTTCAAAGATCCTTTCCTTGTTGAAGATATTCTTCTTTATATCGATAAGATCGCACCTGGAAACCATGCTGCTAAAGCCTCCGTTGATATTGCATTGCATGATCTTATCGGGAAACTGATCGGAAAGCCCTGGTTCAGAATGTGGGGACTTGACCCTGCTAAAACACCAAATACCAGTTTTACTATTGGAATCGATACTCCTGAAGTTGTACGACAAAAAGTAACAGAGGCTTCACCCTACAAAGTACTTAAAGTAAAACTTGGAGCAGGTACAGATAAAGAGCTTATTGAGAATATCAGATCTGTAACCGATAAGCCCATTTGTGTTGATGTCAACCAGGGCTGGAAAGATAAGAACTTTGCCCTTGAGATGGCAAACTGGCTTAAAGAAAAAAATGTTATTTTTATTGAACAGCCAATGCCAAAAGGACAGGCAGATGATATTGGATGGCTTACACAAAACTCTCCTCTTCCCATAATAGCGGATGAAGCACTGCAAACCATCGATGATTTGTTGAATATGAAAGGCATTTACTCAGGGATCAATATTAAACTGATGAAATGCGGAGGGATGAATGCTGCACATAAGATGGCTGAGATGGCAATTGCTATGGATATGTTGGTAATGATAGGTTGTATGACAGAAACCTCATGCGCAATATCAGCTGCAGCTCAGTTATCTCCTCTTGCCAAATGGGCTGATCTTGACGGAAATCTGCTGATTAAAAATGATTGCTTTGACGGAGTTACTGTTTCCGATGGCAAAATTACTCTGAATGAAATGCCCGGAATAGGAATAAAAGAGAAAATTAAAATGTTCTAGACTGCTTCCCAATTTAATTTGAATTATTCATAAATTCAGTTAAGATACTCTATTCCTTTGTGTTACTTTGTGATGTCGTTTCAAAAAGGTTCACTAAGCTTTATGAATAAAGATGGTGAATTGTCACAATTGAAACTTTGCCTCCGTAATTTCCATTTTTATTTTCCCATCGTAATTTTTTTTCAAAAAAATGCAAAAAAAATGATAGTTGTCATACATCATACCAAAAACTTTTTGTATTTTGCGTGTAGGATTTATTAGACAGATGTTTTATTACCGAATACTTAACCCAAAAATCAATGAAATGAGAAAAATTCTATTTACGTGTTTAACGGCAATTGGGATATTGCTCTCCCAGAGCACTTTTGCCCAGCCAAAAACTGTTACGGGATTTGTGACAGATACTGGCACAAATGAAGCGTTGGCCGGAGTAAATGTGGTAGTCAAATCCACAACTACCGGCGCGATGACCCAGTTGAATGGTTCATACACAATTGATGCAGCACCAGGTCAGATACTTGTATTTAGTTCAATTGGTTACATACCACAGGAGATCACTGTTGGTGCTTCCAGCCAGATTGATGTAAAACTGGGTGCTGATCTGATGATTATTGATGAGGTCGTAGTTGTTGGCTATACAACTCAAAAGAGAGCCAACCTCACAGGATCGGTATCAACTATTAATGTTGCCAAAACTCTTGAAGCACGACCAATTGCTGATATCGGCAGGGGACTTCAGGGTACAATGGCGGGATTAACAGTTGTTGTTCCCAGCGGTGAGATTGGTTCTGATGCAGTAATGAAGATTCGTGGTCAGATAGGCTCTCTTCAGGGAGGTTCTGCACCACTTATTTTGGTGGACAACGTTGAAGTGCCATCAATTCAAATGCTCAACCCCGATGATATTGAATCAATATCTGTACTTAAAGATGCTGCATCTTCATCTATTTATGGTGCAAAGGCTGCTTTTGGAGTGATTCTGATTACGACCAAAAGAGGTGCTAAATCGCAGGGTGTTAATGTATCCTATTCTGGAAATATCTCATTTCAGAATCTCTCAAAGAAGATGGAAATGGGAGGAATTGATGCCCTTGAATATACCCTAAGTGCTTTTGAACGTGTAGGATTGACTGTAGCAGGTGCATTCTGGATGGTTACACGGGAAGGTTTTTTAAAAGCGCAGGATTGGCAGACCAAATATGCTGGTGTTGTAAAACCAAATGATCCAATGGTATATGGACGCGACTGGTATGTAGATGCAAACGCCAGAAAAATTGGTCTGAGAACGTATGATCCTTATGATTATATGATTAAAGAATGGACTCCAACGCAAACACATAATTTTTCTGTTAATGGAAAAAATGGTAAAACAGACTATAACATGAGTTTTGGATATCTCGATCAGTCAGGTATTAACAAGCCTGCAAAAATTGATGACTTCAAACGTTATAACGGATCGATTCGTGTTGGAACAAACGTAACAGATAAATTCAGAGTGTATACTGGCGCAATGTATTCCAAAAGAGACAAGCGATATGCATATGCAACCAACTCCACAACCGCTGACCCATGGTTATACCTTTACCGCTGGGGACCGACATATCCGATGACTACAGAAGACGGAGATCCGATCAGAAGCCCGGCATCAGAGATGGCAAGCTCAAATACTGCAATTCAGGAATATAATTATATGAGTCTTAACGGTGGTTTTATTTTTACCCCTGTTAAAGACTGGAACATCACTTTTGATTTTACACATGCCAATCAGGAGTATATTACAAAAAGACCAGGTACCCGTTTCACAGCCCGCGACAGCTGGTCAGCGCCAGTAGCTAAAAATGACGCCGCAGGTAATAGAATTTACGTTAATGATGCTGGTCAGGAAGTTGCTTCTACCGATGCTGGAGCGATGCCCGCATATCAGTTAAATATGTGGACTTATACTGCTATTGGCGTAAACCCGGATCACGTTTACAGGTATACCAAGAATGATCAATGGAATACCTTAAACATATACTCAACCTACGATATGAATATAAATGATGTTCATAAACTTAAGTATATGGTGGGTATTAACAGGGTGGGATATAATTATGCCTATAACTGGTCACAGACTACTCAGCTTATAGATTATACCAATCCTCAGTTTGACCTGGCAACAGGCACACAGACTACCAGCGGTGGTGAGTACTGGGAATCTCAACTGGGTTTCTATGGCCGTGTAAACTATAACTTTAAAGAGAAGTATCTCATCGAAGGAAACCTTAGATATGATGGAACTTCAAAATTTCCTACCGAGCTTAAATGGCGCTGGTTCCCTTCATTTTCTGCAGGATGGCGTGTAAATGAAGAATCGTGGATGGAATGGTCTAAACCAATTCTGAGTTCACTGAAAGTTCGTGGATCATGGGGAACAATTGGTGACCAGTCGGTATCCAACTCACTCTATATACCAACCATGTCAGGGGCTCAGAATTTATGGTTAGTTTCAGGCGCTAAGTTATATCAGTTTGGAACGCCTCCTGCTGTATCTTCATCAGTTACATGGCAGGATATCACAACCCTTGACTACGGTTTTGATACCCGCTTTCTGAACAGCAATCTTGGTTTGACTTTCGACTGGTTTAAGCGTGATACAAGGAATATGATTGTACCGCAGGAAGGCGTGCCAACGACTTTTGGTGCCGGAGCTCCACAGAGTAATTTTGGTTCGCTACGCACTCAGGGTATTGAATTCCAGCTTGATTATAATCATCAGTTCAGTAACGGATTAGGGCTGAATCTTACTGCCACTTTTTCAAATGCTACTACCGAGATTACCAAATATGGTTCAACCAATAGTATAGATTCATGGTATGTTGGTAAACAATACGGTGAAATCTGGGGTTATGAAACAGACAGGTTATTTCAGAAAGATGATTTCCAGTATGATGCTGCAGGGAAATTGATTACCGGGCTTACTGCTGATGGTTTATATACTGTTAACCTGATGACTGATCCCAATATGCCAACTCAGGGCAGATTGCAGGCAGGTAACTTCAAATTCGGTCCTGGTGACGTTAAATTCAAGGATTTGAACGGTGATGGAGTTATTAATCCCGGAAACAGACTAATCACAAACGCAACAGGAGATGCTGATTATGGAGATCTGAAAATTATTGGAAACTCAACACCCAGATATTTATATGGCTTCCGTGCAGATATATTCTATAAAGGAGTTGATTTTTCAGTATTCATGCAGGGAGTTGGTAAACGTGAAGTGTGGGGTGATGGTTTCCTTGCAATACCCGGATACAACTCAGCCGACGGCGCAATTCCAGAGGCTTTTGCAGGTAATTTCTGGAGAGAAGACCGAACGAATGCTTTCTATCCTGCTCCATATAACCTCGCCGGAAGCAATAATACACTCAATATGGTTCCCCAGTCGAAATATTTATTGAATATGGCTTATCTGAGATTCAAGAATATCACACTGGGATATACTTTACCTACAGCCCTGTCAAAGAAATTAATGGTTAGTAAGATACGTGTATACGCTGCACTCGAAAACTTTTTCACTTTTGATCATCTGGGAACTCTTCCAATCGATCCTGAAGAAATTGAAGGATACTCAATGTGGAACACATCCAATTATAATTCCGGACGTTCGGGTGTTGGAGTGCCTTCCTATAAGAGTGCTTCAGGCGGCATACAGATAAACTTTTAAAATTCAAGAATTATGAGAAAAAAATTGATCATTATATTATCTGTGGTTACTCTTATGATTACCAGTTGTGAAAAGTTTCTCGACAGGCAATCACTAACCACAATGAACGATGAGAACTACTGGACCTCCGAGAATAATCTAAGGTTGTTTGCCAACGGATTCTATTCAAACTATTTTGTAGGTTATAATGCTACATGGGGGGTTGATTACGCTCCTCTTCGTGGCTATTATTTTTCTGATGACTTTACTTCATCCGGAAAACAGGGTGGTTTTGAGACACAGGCACCTGAAAACAGGTCGGTCAACTCAGAGGCAGATGGATACTGGATGGCATCCTATGCCGGTCCAAGCTGGAACTTCGCATGGGTAAGAAAATCAAATCTTTTCCTTGAAAGGATTGAAGGGATGAAGGACAAATACCTCACACCAGCTGTATATCAGCACTGGAGTTCAGTAGGAAGATTCTTCAGAGGTTATGAATATTGCAGACTGGTTAGTGTATTCGGCGATGTACCTTATTATGATAAAGTTGTAAAGGATACCGAGCTTGACCTTTTATATAAGGACAGAAACAGCAGATCAGAAATAATGGATAAGGTTTATGATGACTTCATCTATGTTCTTGATAATATGCGATTGACTGACGGAGCTTCACAGTATCTGAACAAATATATTGCAGCAAGTTTTATTTCAAGGTTTATGTTATTTGAAGGAACCTGGCAAAAATATCAGGCGAACGATCAGGTAAGAGCAAAAAAATATCTTGATCTTGCAGTAAGAGCTGGTGACCTGGTTATGCTTTCCGGTAAATATGCCTTTACCAGCGATTTCCGTTCACTCTTCGGATCAGAAGATCTGACAAGTAATAAAGAAGTTATTTTGTTCCGTGCGTATGATGCGGCTCTCGGAGTTACCCACCATGTTGGTTCTTATTCAAATACTACTGAAAGTCAGGTACCTGCTGCAAATTTATCATTGGCAAAAGCTTTTATTTGTTACGATGGTAAGCCTTATAAATTATCATCAGTTGCAAATGCTGCCAATCTTGATATCAAAAATATGGTTGCAACACGTGACCCCAGATTTGAAGCTACATTCTGGGATGCTCCCAAAAAAGAGTCTGCTACCCTCCTTTATGCCGACAAATTCATCGACAGGGTTGGTCCGACATATTATGGGAAAACTTATCCTTCACAGTACGGTTCAAACACCAACACTAATGATGCACCTGTAATTCGTCTTGCTGAGGTTGTATTAAACTGGATTGAAGCAAAAGCAGAATTGGCTACAATCGGTGGTGCCGCCATAACTCAGGCCGATATCGATGCATCGATAAACGCAATCAGAAAACGTCCGTTAGACGCAATTGCTACTGCAAAAGGTGTCAAAAAGACTGCATCTTTGACTTTAGCCAGTATTCCTGATGATCCGGATCGTGATTCTGATGTTTCTCCAATCCTTTGGGAAATCAGGCGTGAACGCAGGATGGAATTCGTGTTTGAATATTCCCGTCTTCTTGATATTAAGCGTTGGAAGAAAATATCATACATGGATGGTTCTGTTATAACAGATAATATGCTTGGTTTATGGACAAACTTTCAGACTGAATTTCCGGAGTGGCTGGTTGCCGCAAAAATTGGCAAACTAATAGTGAAGAAAGCTGATGGGACATTTGTTACATATACCGGAACTAATGCCGTGGATATGGTCGGCTATTATGTTCCTGAAAGTATTTCAAACAGAGATCCTTTTACCGACAGAGTTTATTTAGCTCCTGTTGGTAATACTCAGATAAATCAGTACAAGGAGAAAGGATTTACTTTAACCCAGACTCCTGGCTGGTAATGCTATAAAAGTGCTGGTTCAATAATTGGTTTTAAGAGGCTGTCGAATATTTAAGACAGCCTCTTTTTTCGTGTTGACTCAAAGTGCTAAAAAGCACTAATGGATAATTTTAAATTGTTATTTTTACACCTCTTATTAGTAGAATTATGGCAAAAAGTGTAAGCGGCAGACTGGTATCCCTCGATATCTTCAGGGGACTGACAGTCGCTTTTATGATAATTGTAAACACTCCCGGAAGCTGGAATTATATTTATCCTCCTTTGGAACATTCCAAATGGCATGGTTGTACCCCGACTGATCTCGTTTTTCCGTTTTTCCTGTTTATTGTCGGTGTTTCTATGTGGTTCTCTTTTAAAAAGTATGGACAGGAAATAAATGGAGGATCTATCCTGAGGATACTAAGACGGATGGTCACGATCTTTGCAGTAGGTATTTTTCTGGCGATTTTTCCTCTTTTCGGAAGAGATTATTCTACCCTTCGGATAATGGGTGTGCTTCAGCGAATTGCCCTGGCTTATGGAATCGGTGCAATTCTTTGTCTTATTATTAGTCGTAACTATTTATGGATTGTGATCGTTATTATCCTCCTGCTTTATTGGGCATTGCTGGCTTTTTTCGGTGGAGCCGATCCGTATAGCCTTAATGGCAACCTTACCCTTAAAGTTGATCCTGCAATCCTTGGTGCAAATCATCTTTACAAAGGTTTTGGAATTCCTTTTGATCCGGAAGGTTTGTTAAGCACTCTTCCTGCTATTGCTACAGTCATTATTGGATATTATATAGGAGAACTGGTCGGGAACGGATCACCTTCAGGCAAGACTTTTCTGTTGCTTATTTTGTTTGGTGCAGCTTCATTTGGTCTGGGATATTTGTGGGGTATGGTATTTCCGATAAATAAACCATTATGGACGAGCTCCTACGTCCTATATACTGCAGGTTTGGCTATGGGAGTTTTGGCATTTATCTATCTCGTGGCCGATTTATGGAAATTCAGCATCTGGGGTGTTTTTTTCCTGATTTTCGGTACGAATGCTATCTTTTCATATTTCCTTTCAGGCATATGGACACGATTAATGTTGTTTATTAAAATTCCATCAGGTGGTAACAAAATCACACTTTACTCATGGTTATATGAAAAGGTCTGTGTTCCAATCGCAGGAAATCTGAATGGGAGTCTGATGTTTGCAATCATTCAGATGCTCTTTATTTGGGGAATTGCTTTAGTGTTGTATAGGAAGAAGATAATGATAAGATTATAAGGGCTCTGCTGGCGCGGATTTGAAATCCGTGTCTTATGCAATCGTTGTCAGTGCTTTATTAAGGCACCGATTGCAAATCGGCGCCAGCGTAGGATGTAACAGGGGGGTAAAAATACGGAATAAAGATTAAATAATATAGCGTTTTTAATGACTGAAATCGACATTGTATCAGCTGGATACAAAGAATTATTTGGGAATTCTGAAATCAATATAGTGGCATTGCCAAAATCTGGTTCCGACAGAATGTACTTTAGAATTTTCGATGGAGATAAAACTGTCATAGGGGCATATAATGCCAATCTTGAAGAGAATGAAGCATTTATAGGATTTACAAACCACTTTATAAAGCAGGGACTTCCTGTTCCTGAGATTTTCGGCTATATACCTGATCAGTTTATATATTTTCTTAAGGATCTTGGTGATAATAATCTGTATACCTGGCTTCATAATAAAAAAGATATTTCATTTTTCGATGAGGAAACCAAACGTCTTTACCGGAAAATTCTTGATAAATTAATTTTGTTTCAGATAAAAGGGATTGATGGTTTGAATCTCGATCTTTGCTACCCGCACAGAAGTTTTGACCGGCAATCAATGATGTGGGATATGAATTATTTCAAGTACATGTTATTGAAGCTGCTCGCTGTTCCATTTAGTGAAAGACAGCTTGAACATGATTTTAATTCATTGTGCGATTATCTGCTCGAAACAGGACAGGATTATTTTCTCTACCGCGATTTCCAGACAGCAAACATAATGGTAATCGGAGAAGAGCCGTGGTTCATTGATTATCAGGGTGGAAGAAAAGGTGCTCCTCAGTATGATGTGGCATCATTATTATACGATGCAAAGATCCCGATGTCAGAAACGGACAGGGAAGAACTTCTGGGATATTATATTGATAATTTTTGCTCAGTTTCTCACGAAGACAAACAGAAATTCAGGGGGTATTATTCAGGATTCAGCATGATAAGGCTGATGCAGGCCCTTGGAGCTTTTGGATTCAGGGGATTATATGAACAAAAACCAACTTTCACCGATAGTATAGTACCAGGGGTAAATATTCTTCTTCGGATTATAACCTCGGCTGAAAGCCATATTAATATTCCTGAACTCTATAAGACAATAAGGGCAATTCCCAATTCTCCGAAGTATATTGGACTAACATTGCAAAAATAAAAGTACCAGACTGATGAAAGCAATGATCCTCGCAGCCGGAAAAGGAACCAGACTAGGCAAAATTACCGAAACCACTCCAAAGGCTCTTGTAGTAGTAAATGGAAAAACAGCTCTTCATTATGCAGTTGAGAAATGTACTAATCATGGCTTTGACGATATTATAATAAATGTTCACCATTTTGCAGAGATGGTTGAAGAGGAGGTGAGTAAACTCAATAAATTAGGATTCAGAATTTCGATATCGGACGAAAGGGAAATGCTTCTCGAGACGGGAGGAGGATTATATAAAGCCAGAGATTTTTTTGACAATGCCCCTTTTCTTGTTTACAATGTTGACATAGTCTCATCACTTAATCTTTCGGAATTATACAGATACCATCTTGAAAAGAAAGGACTTGCAACACTTGCAGTACGAAAACGTCCCGGAAAGCGATTTTATCTGGTAAACGACTCAGGAAGATTATGTGGCTGGCGAAACATAGAAACAAAAGAGGAAATACTTTCAGTAAAAACGACAGAAGATCTTCATGAAATAGCTTTTTCAAGCATGCATATACTAGAACCCGAGATCTTTAACTATATGTATGATGGAATCTATACCATGACCGATCTTTATCTAAAGGTAGCTACAGATCACAATATCTATACTTTCAGAGATGATTCCGGTTATTGGGGAGATATTGGTACACCAGAGACCCTGGAATACGTGAGGAGCCTGTTTACTTAGCTTCAACCTTAAGCTATAGTAGCCTTGTGCTCAGTGCTCTGCGCCCTGAGCCCTGAGCCCTTTAGCGAAGGTTGATTGTCTTTTGTTTTTTGTTTTTTGTTTTTTGTTTTATACCTTTATGTATAATACCGAGTGGTATAATAATTGTAAGCATAATGAAAAACTCTCCATTTAACGATGGCTCAACTGTGAGCGTGTTTAGCGCAATCTTCGCTTCGCTCTCTTAGTCCTTTCGTCTCTTCGACGCTTAGTCCCTTAGTCAAGTTCTAACTCTCAACCTTAACCTTTAAGATGCCTTGCTTTGCCATCCGGAGCCTTCCCCGACCATCGAACCTAAGTTTATACGGTGGCGGTTGTGTGTGTTGAGAGTTGATAAAGAATCGGCTACTACTTTTTGGGGATCTATAATATTTAATGAAATTATATTTATATTTGGGGGATAGCCTGCTTCAAAGTTCAAATCTGGTGATTGATTTCTATTATGATGTTGTGATTAAAAAAAAAATCTCATTTATTTATGAAAACAAAACTATTAATCATTTTGATGATTGTCTTCTGCTCCTGTGGCAGGAAAAGTACTAATGAGGCAAGTAATGCTAACTCAGTTAAAGTAATTGACCTTATTTCAGAACCTGGACCAGAAATTACCCGGGTTTCTGATATCGCAACTGATCTTGTTTATGTTCCACTTCAAACAACTGAAAACTCTCTGGTAAAATCTGTGACCAAGATTGTAACCCGAGACAATAAGATTTACTTAAGAAATGGATTAACTGACATACTTTGTTTCGATAAACAGGGGAAATTTCTTTATAAACTTAATAAGACTGGCAGAGGACCTGGAGAATATAAATTTATTAGTGATTTTGACATAAGTTCAGATAATAAAATTCTTACAATCATTTCTGGTGGAAATTTATTGGTTTACAATAATACAGGTACGGAATTTGTTTTCAATAAATCTATCAATCTTAAACCTCTGATCCACTCAAACAGTCAGCCGCCATCGAAGCTTAGTATGATTCCGGGGACAACCAATATTTTATTATCATGTGATCCCAATACAGGAACAGAGCAATCCTTAAGCATCCTCATTAACATTGATGGTGATAGTTTGTATTTCAAACCAAACCATTATAAGTTTGAGAATAGTACTACGAGATATATTATGATAAATGAAAGTCTTCAATATAATTTTGAAAATAAAGTTTGTTTCAAAGAAGAGTTTAGCGACACGGTTTTCTTTGTTAACGGAGAGACAAATGAATTTCAACCCAGGTTACTCATTGATTCTCATGGCCTGAGTGGTTCTCCCAGAATCAGGTATGATAGAGAGTATGGCAGAAGTCATGGCGCTGAAGCCTATAGGCTATATTTAATTATCGAGACTCCCAGGTATGTTATTTATACATATGAGCATAAAATGACACAGTATAAAATGCTTTTTGACAAATCAGCTGATAAAAAATTCAAATTGAAAGAATGGGTCGACGGCGTTGCATCAAAAAGTGCGCTGAAAGATGATATAAATGGCGGTCCTGCTTTTGATCCGGACTTCTGTTGTGAAAATTTGGTATATTCATCTGTCGATGCTTTGACCTTAAAGAAATTTGTCGCAGGTGAAGAGTTTACAAAGGCAAGAGTAAATGATCCCAAAAAGAAAGAAGCTTTGAAAAACCTTGCTGATTCACTTAAAGAAACTGATAATCCTGTATTGATAGTCGTAACTCCAAAAGAATGATGATCAGGCAAAGCAACAGGTATCAGAAATATATACTAAAAATGAGGAGAATTATTTTAATTACGTTATCAGTCTTCATTTTCTCTTGTAGCAGTAATCCCGGCATAAAACAGATCAGTTCCACTAATAAGCCTAAGGAGATCCGGCTTGTATCAGGTACTGATTCAATAATTACTAAGATTTCAGATGTAGCGTCAGATATTGAATATATTCCGCTTCAAACTTCAGCAAATACCCGGATAATAGCAATTGACAAAATTATTACCCGCGGCAATAAATTCTATATAAATGTAGTAAGCGATATATTTTGTTTCAATGACAAGGGGCACTTCATCAATCAATTATATGGAAATGGAAAAGATAAGGGAAGTAATGTCGTTGCAATATATGATTTCGATGTTGATATTGATACAGTCGATACATCACTAATAGTTCTTTATGGCAACAAATTACTGCTATTTAAAAACACAGGATCAGGATTTGGTATATAAATACCATAAAACTTGGAAGAATATCACCATCAAAACTGGATTTTGTTCCGGGGGCTGACAAAGTCTTGCTTTCATACAGTCGTATAAAAGGATACGAATCATCTTTTAATATGCTGATCAATTTAGCAGGAGATACACTTACTTTTAAGCCATACAATTTTAAATCGTATAATTCCAAGTGGTTCAATCCGATTAAAAATAAGTTATGGGATGATTTTATCCACTATCGATATGAAGATAAACTATATTTCAAAGAAAAATTTAATGATACAGTTTTTTCTATAAATGCTGAATCAAACAGCTTCATCCCATGCTTAATCCTTAATTCCCACCTCTCAGGCACAAATTCCAAAAATATAAATGATCCGGATTACATAAGGATTCTTCCGTCTGTCGTCAATATTTTCGAAGTTCCAAGGTACCTTTATTATTGTTACTTTTTTAGTCAATATCATAAAGTATTTTATGACAAATTTGAAAACAGAAAGTACGAGATAGGTCCCGGGAACGGGGTTCTGAAAGATGACATAGGAGGAGGGCCCGGTTTTGATCCTAAGTTCTGTAGCGAAGGTAATATGTACTCATGGATAGACGCCAGGGAACTGAAAAATTATGTAGCAAGCAAGGATTTTGCCGAAGCACGTGTGCAAAATCCCAAAAAGCAAGAAGATCTTAAAAAACTAGGTTTATCAATAAAAGATAGTGATAATCCGATTCTTATATCGGTAAAACTGAAAAACTAGAGTGTGCCTGGATTCCCCTTTTATAAGCAGTTCGATTCAATGGATTTCGGCCCATCATGAATTCATATGGTAGCAAAATACTTTGATTAAAGCTGCCCTTTGCTCCACACCTTTCACCCATTAATATTTATTTTGATTTCTAAATTTTATTAACTAGTTTTATAGGTGTGAAAAGAAAAAACAATTATTAGATAAAAAACCATGAAATCAATTTACCTGATATTTCTTGTATTTCTTTTATTTTCCTGTAAATCGCATCAAAATACTCTTTATGAATTTGACCCAAGGAAACTTAATCAAAACAAAATTACCTTATCCGAAATAGCTGAAGACATTAGATATATTCCCCTGGATAATAGTTTTCCAATGGGCATCATTTATCGTCCCCGGTACTTCATTAATAATTCTATTTATTTATCTGCTTTAAATACTGGTATAATGGTATTTGACAGAAATGGGAAACTCCTCAGGAAAATCGGAAGTGTAGGAAGGGGACCTGACGAATATACTTCATATTACCAATTCACTGTAGATGATAAAAGAGAAACAGTTTACGTATTGGATGGAGGTCTTAATATGATTAAAGTATACTCTAAAACTGGGGTTTTCCTGAGAAGCTTTTCATTAAGAGAATTTGGCGAGGGGGTTGACGCAGTTGAATTTTATAATTCTAAATTATTTATATCATATCCTCTACAATTTTTTGGAGTTAAATATGACTGGATAATTTTGGATACGTTAGGTAATCTAGATAAGAAGAAAGAAAGAACAATTCCATCGTTCACTAGCAATTGGTTAATAGGTGGTGGAATGTACAAATTTGAAAATAGAATTTATCATTGGAATCCTTTTAATGATACTGTTTTTTCAATTTTACCTGATTTGAATTATGAGACTTCATTTTTACTTAGTCATGGGGAACATCGATTGCCCAGATCAGATTTTGATATAGGTAAACAGTTTTCTTTATTTTTTCATCCTTATTCAATGTTCGAAACAAGTCGTTTTCTTGTGATTGATTATTTTTTTAAAAAGAGGATTATTGCACTGATTGATAAAAAGAGTAACATATCATATTTAACTTACTTAGAATCTGGGAAAGCTACTGTTGGAGAAAAATTAATTGGTGGTATTTTTAATGATCTTGATGGAGGAGTTATGTTTCAACCAGAAAGCTATTATGTGGAAGATAATCGGGAGTATATGTTTGGATTAATAAATCCTTATCAGATAAAGGCCCTTGTCACAAGCGATGAATTTAAAAACTCCACTCCTAAGTATCTTGAAAAGAAAAAAGAATTGTTAAAACTGGCTGATAGCCTTAAAGAAACCGATAACCCTGTATTGATGATGGTAATATTGAAAAAATAAAACAAAGTAAAGTTATTATGGGATAAAACAGATGATTAACCAGAAAGAGAAGGGCAGGGGTTTTGCCCTGCGCTCTGTGCTCTGTGCTGCCACTTCCAGCCCGGACTTTTCCTTAAAAAAGGAGGTTTGTCGGCAAAGATATACAATTAAGTATTTGGGAATTGAGTTTCCCTGCCATTGAAATGATAAAATGGCACTTAAACTAAGAAATTATTTAATTTAAATTTTACAAAAATGAAAAAGCTAGAAAAATTGGAAATTAACTCCCAAAAAATAATTAATAATGATGAATTATTAGAATTAAGAGGAGGTTATTCAGGCACTGGATGTTGCGAATGCCGTAATGTCGGATTTGTTGCAGGGGCATCTCCTAGTACCTGTCATGATATATGTGCCTCCTTAGGAACTTATGGTCTCAGGCAATGCATTATTTAATATAGTAAATTGAATGATTAATTGTGTTATCATTAATTATTTCAAAAGGTATATAAATAGAGGCTGATAGATATTCTAAATCAGCCTCTATATTTTAAATTAAACTATCAAACTATGAAAACAAAGTCAATTTTTTACCTTTTGTTTCTTACTGTTTCATGTATTGAAACAAGTGAAAGTCTTTTTATTATAGACCCAAGAAGATTTTCTAAAAATGAAATTTCATTGGCTGAGATCGCTGATGACATTACTTATCTGCCACTCGATAATTATTTTCACATGGGTGAAATTGTTCGGATTCAAAAAACAGAAGATCAAATCTATGTTAAATCAAGAGATTTAGGCTTGATTGCATTTAATAAGGAGGGCAAAAATCCTAGATTAATTGGAAGCATCGGAAGAGGCCCGGGTGAATATCTATATTGCATATCGTTCGCTGTAGATAAAACTGTAGGAAGGATATATATATTGGACATTGATGAAGTAATTAAAGTTTATTCAATGGAAGGTGAATTTGTCAAAAATATACCTTTGAAAAAGTATGGTGCCTTTCATTTTAGCGATATTGAATTTTCTGATTCAAAGTTGTTCTTATTTGAATATATCACAATGGGGCATGGAAAATTTAATTGGATAGTATTAGATTCCACTGGCAATACTTTAACACAGAAAACAAATTCAATCCCAACATTCAGGAGTGGAATGGGGGCCGATGGAGGAGTATTTAGATATGAAAACAAAATTTCATACTGGAATATGTATAATGATACTATTTTCTCAATTTTCCCGGATTTAGTGTACAAACCTTCTTATATTTTTGCCTCTGGGGAACATAGAATGCCCATGACTCAGATTACTGACAGATCACCATATATTATACCACGCAAAATTAATGAGACAAATCGTTTCTTATTTTTTGAGTTTTTTGATAAACCAAAGACAATTACTGAAATTTTGGTTGGTATCGCAATCATAGATAAAAAAAGTAAGAAGTCATTTCTATCGCACATGGAAACTGAAAGGAGTAATTTTGGTTTTAGTTATCATGGTGGAATTGTTAATAACATAGATGGGGGTACGAAATTTTGGCCCTTATCATATTTTGTTGAAAACAAACAGGAATACCTACTTGGTGCAGTTGATCCATATCGTCTGAAATTTCAGGTTTCTAGTAAAGAATTTAGAAACACGGTTGTGAAGTTTCCTGAAAAGAAAAAAAAATTGGAAATTCTTGCCAGTAGTCTTAAAGAATCTGATAATCCTGTTCTAGTGATAGTAAGATTGAAAAAATAAAGCATGGTTCATTTTCCCTTTTTCAAACAACTCGACTCAATGGACTTCGGCCCATCAGGCCTTCGTATGGTGGCAAAATTCTTTGGGAAAAACTATATATTACAGGCACTCAGAGCTAAAGCTTTTATCTCAAAATCAGGTGTATCAATGCTCGACATCAGCGATGCTGCGGAAAGTATAGGTTTTCGTATACGTGGCTACCGCGCCGCCTGGGAACAACTTAGCGATGAGTGCCTCTTCCATGCATTATACACTGGAACCAGAGGCATTTTGTGGTGGGGTTCGGGATTAAAAAGCACTTGATAAGATGGGTAGGGGGCAGGTAACAGGGATCTCTGGTTCAAAATGTTATTTATTTTTTATAGTTCCTAAGACAAAAAATAGATTTTAGAAATCCAAGTTTATGCTAAAATTAGTAAAACAACAAAATTCTATAAATAACCCGAAAGAGAAGGGCAGAAAGTTTTCTCTGAGCCCTGAGCTCTGCGCTCTGTGCTACCACTTCCTGCCCGGACCTTTCTCAAATAAGAAAGGATGTAAGCCTATGCAAAGTTAATATTTTCCCACGACTACGATTGTGGCCTGTGAAATGATAAAGCAGGGAGATTTTATAATTTTTTTTATAACTAAATTTTACAAAAATGAAAAAACTTAATAAATTACAGATCAATTCTGAAAAATTAATGAATAATGAGGAATTGATGATCTTAAGAGGAGGATACAATGGTTATATAATATGTCAAAGACCATGGTATTATGGGCCGGATTGCACATTAGAGGGTGTAGCTTGCGAAAATTCGCATATGGTCTGTGACCTTAACTGTTTTGGATGGGAATCCGCAATATGTGTTGGGTAGATTTAATGAGGGAGTCAATGACTCCCTCATTAAGTAAAATTTCCATTTCTGGTAAAGGATTATCTGATTTTGAAGAATATTAATTAACCATTATATGAAAGTATTAATAAAAATTCTAACCATTTCCATATTTGTAATTAGTTGCCAAAATGTAAGTATTAAGGTCGAAAATCAATTAATAACCTTTAACTTAAAAGAGCTGCCAAAAATAACAGATGTAAAACTTTCTGATTTAAATTTTGAAGATATTGAATATGTCCCATTGGAAACCAATGAGCATAGCTTGATTGAAGAAATTAATGAATTAACAGTTTCTAACGATTTTTTTCTAGCACAATATTTTAACAAAATATTAAGATTCCAAAGAGATGGATCGTTCGTTTCTAAGATCGGGACAGAAGGTAGAGGACCGAATGAATTTCTAGTTGCCCATGATGTAGATATTAATAAGAAAAATAAAAATATATATATAGTCTCTGCATGGCAAAGGAAATTTTATGTTTATTCTGAAAATGGAAAATTTATTAGAACATTTGAGAGTCCCCTAAATACTACTAGTTTTAAAATTACTGAAGATGGAATTTTGTGTTATAGTATAAATTCATCCGCTAATGTTGAAACTAGTTTTACGTTGATTGATACCTGTGGGAGAATTATAAAAAAATTTCCTAATAAGTATGCCTATAAAGGTCAACGCGGCACAGCCATTTTTGATGAAAACCTTTTTTATCGCTTTAATGACCGGCTTTTTAAGAAAGAAGTATATTCTGATACTGTTTATTCATTCGAAAACATGGGTTTTAAACCTTATCTAGTCATCGAACATGGGAAAAGATTATTAACTACAGCAGCACGTTCAGATTTTAGTCCTATCTATCTTTTCGAGAATTTTATTAATCAAAAGAATTTGTTTGAATTTGGAGATTACATTTATTACGAGTTTAGAACTGGTAATCACTTATCATATAGCTTTGTTGGTTCAAAAAAAAATATCTTTCAAGCTTTAATTAATTCTGAACAAGGTCTTACTAATGATTTGGATGGAGGTCCAAACATCTGGCCAAGAACGATAAAGGATAATAATACAATAATTAGTTGGATCGACCCAATACAACTTAAAACCCATGTTGCCTCCGAAGCATTTAAAAATTCAACACCAAAATACCCTGAGAAGAAAAAAGAACTTGAAAAACTGGCAAATAGTCTGAAAGAGACCGACAACCCGGTTTTGATGATGGTAAGATTGAAAAAGTAAAAAGTATTAATAGTTACACTGATAATATTCATATTGATTAACCTGAAAGAGAAGAGCAGGAAGTTTTCTCTGAGCCCTGAGCTCTGCGCTCTGTGCTACCACTTCCTGCCCGGACCTTTCTCAAGTTAGAAAGGATATAAGCCTATGCAAAGTTAATATTTTCCCACGATTTTGATTGTGGCCTGTGAAATGATAAAGCAGGGAAAAACATTATTTTCTATTAATTAAATTCAACGAAAATGAAAACATTAGGAAAATTAAATATCAACCCTGAAAAGTTAATGAAAAATGAAGAATTGATTGCTTTAAAAGGAGGAACTAATTGTTGGTGTCAATACGATACTGGTGGATGGTGTGCAACCGGAACAGCTCCTAATATGCAAGTATGTCAAGAAATGTGTAATGCGGCGAATTGTAATGGAACAACTATTTTTACGGGATATTGAAGAAATTCATAAGGGATTAAATATTCTGCCTCGGATTTAAGTATGTAATTAAACTATGATTCATGAGGCTGAATCTCTAAAGGATCAGCCTCATATGATCATTCCTAATGAATATAATTTGTTAAATTTTATTTTATGCTAATTAGCTACAATTTCATTCCATACTAATAATCAGAGTATATTCTTTTATAAAAATTGTTAATCTATAATTGACAACTATAGATATTAAAAGAGTAATCACTTGTTTGAGCAACCAACTCGCTATTATTTAAAATTATCCGTAACTATAAAGCCATTCATGAGATCAAGACATCTTTTTTTCCTGACTTTATCTGTGATTCTTATCTATACATGCAGCTCTCAGGATAAAGGGCTCTATAAATTTGATCCAAGGACACTTAAAGAAAGAGAAATCACTTTAACACAAATAGCTGATCAAATTACATATATCCCTCTGGAAAATAAAATGCTTATAGGAGATATTATAAACATTAAAATTATAAATGAAGGTATATATTTTCCTATAAGAGATATAGGAATTCTGGTCTTTAATAGAGAAGGGAAGTTTATTAGTAAAATAGGAAATATTGGTCGGGGCCCCGGTGAGTACATTAGTTTTCTGCTTTTCTGCGTAAATGACAAATCAGGGACAGTTTACATAGCGGACGTGCGAAATGTTATTAAAGTCTTTTCCAGAACCGGTAAGTTTATAAGGAGTTTTTCGTTGAATGAATATAAGGTTATAATTGAAAATATTGAATTTTATAACTCTAACTTATTTATACAGTACGCTGTAGAATATAAAGATGCTAATTATGATTGGATAATTTGTGATACGTTAGGTAATATAATTAAAAAACAAAACAGACATCTTCCAGCATTTACTACTAACTGGGGAGGACCCAAACCTATCTACATGTTAGAAAATCAATTGTTTTACTATAATCAATTTACTGATACTGTATTTTCGGTTTTACCTGATTTAACTGAGAAACCATCTTTGATAATAAGCCCAGGTGATCACAGAAAACCCAGATCAAATCTTTCAATAGAACAAATCATATCAGGAGAATATTTGGAGCTAATTAGAATATTTGAGACAAGCCATTTATTCGTTATTAGTTACAATTTTAATAAAAAGCACTTCCTGTCACTTATTGAAAAGCAAAACCATGAGTCTTTTTTAATTCCCTTTGAAGTCGATGGCATAGGGGGCCCTCCTAGAGGGGGCTTAGAAAATGATATTGATGGAGGTTCATCGTTTTTCCCGAAAACCTATTTTACAGATCAAGGTCGAGAATATTTGGTTGGATTACAATACCCTTATCAGATAAAAGCAAAGGTGGCAACGGAAGAATTTAAAAACGCCACTCCAGAATACCCTGAAAAGAAAAAAGCTCTGGAGAAACTGGCCTACACACTCAAAGAAACTGATAACCCGGTTTTAATGTTGGTACGATTGAAAAAATAAAACATGGCCACCTTCCCCTTTTTCAAACAGCTTGATTCAATGGACTGTGGTCCTTCATGCCTCCGCATGATTTCTAAGTTTTATGGGAAAACTTATTCATTACAGTCTCTCCGTTCAAAATCATTTATTTCCCGTGAAGGTGTTTCAATGCTCGGCATCAGCGATGCTGCAGAGAGCATCGGCTTTCGTACACGCGGCTACCGCCTCACGTGGGAACAATTTTCTATTTTGATAAATGTTTGTATAGTATTATTGAATCCAAAGATTTTGCGAAAGCATACAAGTCAGTTTCGGTAAAGTCCAAAAGAGCTACAAAATATCTCAGAGATATGGCTCCTGTATTTGGTAAAATAGATGAATATAGTAATCCCGTAATAATGAAAGTTTATTTAAAATAGACGCTATTTATATTATTTCAGTCAGCAATGATCTGATTTCATGAAATTACTTTAATCAAAAAAGAAAATAATCGAAAGAGAATGGCAGGAAGTTTTCTCTGTGCTCTGTGCTACCACTTCCTGCCCGGACCTTTCTCAATTAAGAAAGGATGTAAGCCTATGCGAAGTTAATATTTCCCCACGACTACGATTGTGGCCTGTGAAATGATATATCAGGAAAATCTAACATATTTTTTAACTAAATTCTTAGTATTATGAAAAAGCTTAATAAATTACAGATTAATTCTGAAAAAATAATGAAGAATGAGGAATTGGTAACCTTGAGAGGTGGTTATTCATGTTATTGCTCGTATTGTGATACTCCAGGATGGATGGCGGGAGCAGGGAACTCTGGTCAATGTGCAAGTGCTTGTTGGGAAATTGGTTGCCAAAGCACATGGTATAATTAGAAATTCTAAATTAAACTCGAATTAAGTAGTACCATCAAGGGGCTGGTCAAACAAAAAACCAGCCTCTAACCTTTGACCAAAAATAAGCATTCTCATATACTTATTAGAAATAACGCAGTAAAATTTAGCATATTTCTTGAAGAAAAAATTAATATCCACTTTAATGAATAAACTTAATATACTATAGATTACCTCTGGAAAATTGATTAATGATTTACTACTCTTAAAATGAAGGTTGTCATGTTAGTTTTTTGATAATGAAAGAACTAAAATTGGCCCCTTGGGTTTCGATCACAGTCAGTCTGCTTGCCAGACTATCCGTCATGAGGAATTTTGTTATTAGTAGGGTTTGGTTATAGAAGATACGTACATCTATTTGATTATTGGTTTATGTTTATAAAACTTTTTGCTTACAAAATAAGTAATGCTAACATTAATCCGGTCATAATTTTAATTAGTCTCTTTACGAATCTTGTTATAAAATCGAAATAGAATGAAATTCAAATATCTGATTGTTCTCTACCTCCTGGTTGCATCATGTCAATCTAAGGATAATATTCTTTTTGAATTTGATCCAAGAAACCTTATAGAAAATAAAATCAAATTATCTGAAATTGCTGATGACATCAACTATATTCCTCTCGACGATAATTATCCACTAGGATTGATTTATGATAATATTCAATTTATAAATAACTCAATATTTTTATCAGAAAAAGATATTGGAATACTAGTATTTGATAGATCAGGAAAAGTGATCAGAAAAGTAGGGAGCAAAGGTAGAGGGCCTGGTGAATATGTCTATAGTTTTGATTTTACAGTTGATGAGAGAACAGAAACAATTTACGTTTGGGATAATAACATAATAAAAGTATATTCTAAAAATGGAAAATTCATAAGAAGTTTTTCGCTGAAGGAATATGGAGACTACATTCATCCAATCAAATTTTTCAACTCTTCACTTTTTGCATTTTTTTCTGTTCAATTTGAGAATGCCGAATATAAATGGATAAAAGTTGATTCATTAGGCAACTTGATTAAAAAGGAAAAAAGAACGACTCCGGTTTTTACCTGTAACTTCACTGTAGGGGAAGGAGCATATATATTTCAAAATTACATAACATATTGGAATAGTTTTAATGATACAGTTTTCTCAATATTGCCAGATTTAACCGAGAAACCATCGTCTATTTTTGGTCCTGGTGAACATAGATATCCAAAATCCAAAAAAAAATTACCATTTGATGAATTGACTCAATATTTGTCAGTTGCTCAAGTATTAGAAACAGACCGTTTTCTGATGATTCGATATTTTTATAAGGATAAGAAGGATTTAGTACTTTTTGAAAAAGAAAATAGAAGATCATATCTGGTTAATTGGGAATTTAATGGAAGTAGTGGTATAATTAATGATCTTGATGGCGGGCCAAGTTTTGTACCAAAAGCTTATTTTAAGGAAAATGGCAGGGAATTTATAGTAGGATTGGTAAACCCATATCTGTTTAAAACACTTGTTTCTAGCGATGAATTTAATAAATCGACTTCAAGATACCCTGAAAAGAAAAAAAAGCTGGTAAAACTGGCAAATAGTCTGAAAGAGACCGATAATCCGGTTCTGGTGGTAGCCAAATTAAAAAAATAATGTACCTATTCTCCCAGAATGGCTTAGAAAGAATCCTACTGAGAGCCGGTTGGAAGAAAATTAGAATTGGAAGAATGAATAACTAAGAACATAATATATCTAATCTGAAAGAGAAGGTCAGGAAGTTTTCTGCTGTATTCTGAGCTCTACGCTTTATGCCATACCTCCTGCCCAGACCTTTCCGTAACAGAAAGGGGGTGTACCCATGCGAAGATAATCATTTCCCGTAACTCCGGTTACGGCCTGTGAAATGATAAACAGTAGACTTTAAGAATTAATTTAACTTAATTAATATCAACAATAATGAAAAAGCTTAATAAATTACAAATCAATTCTGAGAAATTGATGAAAAATGAGGAATTGATGATCTTAAGAGGAGGTTATGGTTGGGTAAATTGCGGTGGTGGTTGCGGTGGAATGCAAGAATCATGGGATACATGCTCCAACGCAGCTGCATACTGTGACTCGCATTGTCCAGGATGGACAAGTTTAATCTGTGCTGGAGTGTAGATTCAATGAGGGAGCCTTTGACTCCCTCATAAATTAATTTTCAATCCCATAAGATATTTATTAGAATGTTAATGGATTATAGTGATAACACATGAAACAAGTATTTATAAAGATTCTAATAATTTTATTCCTTGTAATCGATTGCAGGAATGCAAACAAGAAGGATGAAAATCAAATAAAAACTTTTTATTTAAAAGAACTGCCGGAAATCACTAATATAAAGCTTTCTGATTTAGGATTTGTAGACATTGAATATATTCCATTGGAAACCAACGAGCGAAGTTTGATATCAGGAATAAATTCCGTGATTCATAACTGGAATGGCAAATTTATAGTTGGGAAAGATTATTTTCTAATTAAATACTGGACCACAATATTAATGTTCCGATATGATGGATCGTTTGTCTCAAGAATTGGAACAGTAGGACGAGGTCCAAATGAATTTCTTGTAGCCCATGATGTGGATATAAATAATGAAGATCAAAATATTTATTTAGTTTCCGGTTGGCAGCAAAAAATTAATGTTTATTCAGAAAGCGGCGAATTTATTAGAACATTTAAGATTCCTCTCTATGCTGAAATTGATTTAAGATTTGTTGATGATAAAATCTTGAGTTTTAGTGCTAATCAATTTGGTATTATTGAGAATAGTTTTGTTTTGTTGGATACCGATGGCGGAATAATAAAGAATTATCCAAACAGATATCCCTTCCAGAAACATAAAGACGGCGTATTCATTCTTCCACACGAAAACCTATTTTACCGTTTCAATAATAAACTGTTTAAAAAAGAAATATATTCTGATACTATTTATGTATTTGAAAATATGGATTTTAAACCTCATATAGTCATTGATGTAGGAAAAAAGTTAATTACTCCAAAAGCACGTTCAGAGTTTAATGGTTTTTACCTAAGTGAAAACTATATTCAGCCATTAAATTTATTTGAATTTGGTGATTTTATTTATTACGAGTTTATATACAAATATGTTTTACCTCGTGATGTTAAAATATTTAGCTTAATCGGTTCAACAAAGAATGATTTTCAAGCTTTAATTAATCCCGAACAAGGTATTATTAATGATCTGGATGGAGGTCCCAACGTTTTGCCCATGACAATAAAAGATGATACTACAGTTATCACTTTAATCGAAGTGTTGAAGCTTAAAAACTATATCGCTTCCGAAGCATTTAAAAATTCAACTCCTAAATACCCTGAAAAGAAGAAAGAGCTTGAAAAACTGGCAAATAGTCTGAAAGAGACCGACAATCCGGTTTTAGTGATGGTTAGATTGAAAAAGTAAATTATGCTAGGATTTCCCTTCTTTAAGCAACTCGATTCAATGGATTGTGGCCCATCATGCCTCCGTATGGTGGCAAAATTCTATGGAAAAAATTATACATTACAGGCACTCCGTTCAAGAGCTTTTATTTCAAAATCTGGTGTATCAATGCTTGGCATTAGTGATGCGGCCGAAAGTATCGGTTTCCGAACCCGTGGTTACCGTTTAACATGGGAACAACTCCGTGATGATGTCCCTCTCCCATGCATTGTCCACTGGAACCAAAGGCACTTTGTTGTTGTATATGATATTAAGAAGAAAAAGGGATTTACACCCTTCTCCCCTGGGAGAAGGGCTGGGGATGAGGTTCTTATCGCCGATCCCGCCTCTGGTCTTCTTAAATACACCGAATCAGAGTTCCTTAAATGCTGGTATAGTACAAAAAGCGAAGGTGTTCAGGAGGGTACTGCATTGCTTCTCGAACCTACTCCGGATTTCTACCTCCAGGAAGGTGAAGAGAAAGGGAAACTCAAATTCCTTTACCTGCTCAATTATATCAGACCATATAGCAAATATATCCTGCAACTTATGCTTGGCATGTTAACTGCCAGCATAATCAGCCTTATTTTCCCGTTCCTTACTCAGTCGCTTGTGGATACAGGTATCGGCAACAGTAACATGGCTTTTGTTGTAATGGTTCTGGTTGCTCAACTGATACTTAGTCTCAGTCAAACGGCCAACGGATTACTACGCAACTGGATTAATTTGCATGTTACAAGCCGGGTAAGTATTTCGCTTATCTCTGATTTTCTGATTAAGCTAATGAAGCTTCCTATTTCATTTTTTGATGCAAAGCTCATTGGAGATATCATGCAAAGAATAGGCGATCATAACAGAATAAAATCATTCCTTACCGATTCCCTTATTAATATCATTTTCGCCGTTGTTACATTGGTTATGTACACCATTATAATGGCTACTTATAACATTAGTATACTTGGAATCTTCTTTCTTGGAAGTGCACTTTATATAAGCTGGGTTGTACTCTTTCTTAAACGCCGGCGTGAACTCGATTATAAAAGGTTCCAGCAAAGTGCGGCAAACCAGAGTAATATTGTTCAGCTTGTTACAGGTATGCAGGAGATAAAACTTAACAGTTGCGAAAAACAAAAGAGGTGGGAGTGGGAGAGGATCCAGATAAAACTCTTTAAGGTGAGCCTGAAGAGCATGATGCTTAACCAGAACCAGCAGCTTGGAGCCGCGCTCATAAACCAGACAAAAGATATCTTCATATCATTCCTATCCGCAAGGGCAGTTATTACCGGCGAGATGACCCTCGGTATGATGATGGCAGTACAATATATAATAGGTCAGCTAAATGCTCCTATTCAGCAATTTATTGGCTTTACTCAGGCAGCTCAGGATGCGAGGATAAGTCTTGAGCGTCTGGGCGAGATACATGACAGGGAAGATGAGGAGAAACCCGAAGATGATAAGATAAGAGATATACCACAGGACAAGGACATAGAAATAAGGAATCTTCTGTTTCAGTATGAGGGGCCTAATTCCGAGAAGGTTCTGAATAATGTTTCACTTATTATCCCTGCAAAAAAGATTACAGCTATAGTTGGTATAAGTGGCAGTGGCAAGACCACACTTATTAAACTATTACTCGGTTTCTATAATCCTGTTAAAGGAGATATACTACTTGGAGGAACACTGTTAACAAGATTCAGCCAGTCGGAATGGCGCAAAAGATGCGGAGTTGTAATGCAGGAGGGATTTATTTTTTCAGATACAATTGCAGGGAACATAGGTCTGATTGATGAGATCCCCAATAAAGAGAAGATTGACCGGGCAACAGAGACAGCAAATATTAAGGAATTTGTAGAAGGTCTTCCGCTTGGTTACAATACAAAGATAGGAAATGATGGTCACGGTC
>Ga0209540_10000303_pt1 | contig 51589 bp, 45 predicted proteins | sample BarGraIncu01121A_FD_184501 | JGI IMG/M metagenome (GOLD analysis project Ga0209540, IMG submission 184501) | Arctic peat soil microbial communities from Barrow, Alaska - Barrow Graham LP Incubations 011-21A (SPAdes) (version 2) | ecosystem: Environmental > Terrestrial > Soil > Wetlands > Peat... | reverse complement strand
CCCGAAAACGGAAAAGACTCGGGGCAGCGCCGTGCCGCTGCGCGGCCGGCTACCATCTTAAACCCCACCTCTTTTTGTCTTGACTAAGGGGTCCACTCAAGAGTTAGCGAAATGTGGATGCCTTGTCAAGTGGCTGGAAGTCGATTGGAATCGGGACCGTCTTAAGAGTATTTTTAGAATTTGCACTGCTGCTGGAAAATCGAAGTCATTAGCTTATACTTACCCTTGTTCCGCCAGGAAACACACCTTTCCGCTCTCCACCCACCTCGCGCGGTGCTGCTTGCGCGCCACCGCCAAGGCCAGGACGGGCTGAACCAGAGATCCTTCGAGTCTGAGCTGACAGCGCGAGAAACGATCATGACATGCGCGGATGATCAGGAAATACCGGTTTCAGAACCTGACGGACAGCAGACGTTCATAGCCCGATTCCATGAACTGTTCTCGCTATCCGCCGGCCCCGGCATCACCCTCACCAACATCTATAAGGAGATGCCCATTACCCACCCCGCCAGCATCTGCGAAATAAAGGGTCGCCACCTCCAGTTGTGCACCAGCGAACTGCAGCTTGCCGCCATCTGCCAGTGCAAAGAGGTGTACATCCGCTCCCCACACCTGGACCTGCCGGTCCTCGGGCGGCTGGACAGCATCGATATCCGGCGCGGTGTGGTGCAGCTATCCAACTTTGCCAACGCCGAGTTGCAGGAAGGAAACCGCAGGACGGTCCGGGTTCGCTTCAGGAAACCGATCAACGTCATCATTCACTCCGGAACCGACAGGATCTCGGGTGTCATCCACGACATCTCCCTGGGTGGCTGCTGTATCAACACGCTGGTACGTCATGGGCTGGGTGAATCGGAAGAGATCCAGGTCGAGCTCAAGCTGACAGACCAAACGGCCGGGCAACTGAGCTGCACGCGTATCCCTGGCGGCATCGTACAGATTCACGGCGATGCGCCGCCGTTCAAGTGCGTGCTTAGCTTCCGTCACACCCAGCAGTCCGAACAGTTTCTCTCCGTTTTCATCAACCAGCGTCAGCTTGAGATCCTCAAGGAGTTGCGCGAGACACTCTAGCTGAAATGCGACGGACAGCCTTGGTAGCGGATCTGTCAGCGACCTTTTGTCATCCAATGGTACCAATGCGGGATCCTGGTAGACGGATCGGGAAACGCCACATGAGTACACAAATCCTGCAAGCGATCGATGAAACCAGCTGGCGTGACTTTGTCAACCGGCACCCGCAGGGGAACATCTTCCACACCCCGGAGATGTTCCAGGTTTTTCAGCGCGCACGCGGCTTCCATCCCCAGTTGCGCGCCGCGGTGGATGATGGCGGGGAGCTATTGGCACTGCTGTTGCCGGTGCGAGTATCCCTGCGCGAGGGAGTGCTGGCTCGCCTGACGACCCGGGCCATCGCCTATGGCAGCGTGCTGTGCGCGCCCGGCCAGGCGGGCCACGATGCGCTCGGCACCCTGCTGCGAAGCTACGGCCAGGAGCCAGGGCAACATGCGCTCTTCACGGAACTGCGCAACCTGGCGGACCTGACTCCCCTGCAACCGGTGCTGGACGCTCACGGCTTCGTCTACGAAGATCACCTCAACTACCTGATCGATCTCAGCTGCAGCCCCGAGCAGGTGCTGGGAAACATCGGACCGCGTACGCGCAAGCGCATCCGGCGCGCGCTGCGGGATGGCAAGGTAACCGTCGAGGAAATAAAGGAGCCCGGCCTGATTGCAGCCGGCTACCAGCTCTTTGCCAAGTCCTACGCCGCTGCCGCGGTACCCCTGGCGGACCGTTCCCTGTTCGAGGCCGCGTTCGACGTGCTTCAGCCCAAGGGGATGGCCAAGTTCCTGCTGGCGCGCGTCGGCGACACCTGGGTGGCAGCGACTGCCGAGCTCCCCTTCAAGGATGTCATCTACGGCTGGTACAGTGGCATCGACCGCGCTTACAGCGAGGCGATGGCGGGTGAACTGCTGATGTGGCACATCCTTAAGTGGGGCGCCGAGTCGGGTTACCGGACCTATGATTTCGGCGGAGCCGGAAAGCCAGGTGAACCCTACGCCGTACGGGACTTCAAGGCCAAGTTCGGCGGGCAACTGGTTTGTTTCGGACGCAATAAAAAGGTGCACGCTCCTACGCTGCTGCGTTACAGCGACTTAAGCTACGGCATCTATCGCCGCATCATGAAACGTAGCGATCAAGGCGGATTCCATGGACATATCGGCCCGCTTTTTTGAACTGGCTGAGGACTGGCGCTTCTATCTCCGCCGCGACGGAGTCATGCGCGCGCTGCCGCTCGTGGGGCTTGAGATTGCCCGCCTCCCCTTGCGCCACCTAGATTACGTGCTGGTCACGCGTTCGTTAAGCGAGCCGTTGCCGGACCTGCGACCGAGGGTAGCGCTGGAAATCAGGCCCTTTACGCGGGCCGATCTGGCCGCTGCGGCGACCATGGACCGCCCCTCCGAGGCAAGGCTGTGCGCCAGGCGCCTGGCAGAGGGCCACCTGGGCCTGCTCGCCCTCCACGACGGCCGCCCTGCCGGCTACGCCTGGGGCTGCGCGGAATTGGACCCGGAATTGGAAAGGGTTCCCCTGCAACTCGAGCCGGGAGACGTGCTTTGTACCGACGTATTCACGGTCCCCGCCTACCGCGGCCAGGGGGTTCAAACGGCCTTGACCCTGAAGCGCTTCCTGTTGTTCCGCGGCCTTGGTTATCGGCGGGCCGTCTGCTACATCGAAGCGGGGAACACCCCCTCGCGGGCAGTCTGGCAGGGAAAGCTGGGCGGCTCGACCGCCGGCCGCATCGACTTCCTCCGCGTAGGTTCCTGGTACCGCGTGCGCCTGTACGACACGGCACAAATGCAGCTAAGAAGACCGTCCCCTTGAGGCAGGTTTGCCTCACCAGACAAGCTGACATCAGGCCCAGCGCCGTCGATCTCGCATTGGAGGGATAGAGCATGCCTTCTCACCCGACTCGTGAAATCCTCAAAGCGTACCAGTTCATGACCGGCAGACGCATTCTCCAGCGCTTCGATGAGCTGGAGCGCAGCCAGTGGCTTGGGCGGGATGAACTATTGGCGCTGCAGCGCGAGAAGCTGCAGCGGCTTGTCGAGTACGCCTACCGGCACGTCCCTTATTATCGCCGCAGCTTCAAACAACTGGGGTTCGACCCCGAGGATCTGCACCGCGACCCGGACAGCTTCCAGGAATTACCCTTCGTGACCAAGCAGATCATGCGCGAAAATACGGCGGAGTTCTTTTGCGACGATCCCAAGGTACGCAAGACACTCAGGCCGCACTATACCAGCGGTTCGACCGGCGAGCCTTTTACCTTCTGGGAGGATCACAATCAGCGGGATCACGTGACTGCCGGCATTTTCAGGAGTTTGACCTGGTCCGGCTGGCGTCTTGGCGATGCGCACGGCTATCTCTGGGGCAGCAATCTGGAGCAGACGCCCTGGCGCGACAGGTTAAGGCAGCACATCCAGCACTTCTGTTTCAACCAGTTTGTGGTCAGCGCCTCTGATCTTTCACCGGCCAACCTCGATAAATTGGTCAGACGCATCAGGCAGCGCCGGCCTCAAGTGCTGACCGGATATAGCGGCGCTTTGTGTGTCTTTGCCCAGTACGTTAAAGACCTGAACTTGTCGGATATCAAGTTGCGCGCGGTCTATGGGTCCGCGGAGGTTCTTTATCCTCACCAACGGAGGCTACTCGAAGACGTATTCGATTGCCGGGTGTTCAATCGCTATGCGACCACTGAACTTGGCGTGCTCGGTTATGAATGTGCTGCCCACAGCGGCTTGCATGTCAGTGTTGAAAACAACCATTTTGAAATTCTCCAGGGTGAGCAGCCAGCCGCTGACGGCGAACCCGGAGAAATAGCCGTGACCAATCTGAATAACTACGGATTTCCCTTTATCCGCTATCGGCTCAAAGATGTCGTTAAAAGCCATGAGGGGCCGTGTGCGTGCGGACGCCAAAGTCCGATGATCGAATGCGTGCAGGGCAGGACGGTCGACATTTTCCGCACGATCGATGGAAACCCGGTTTGGTTGGAACCTGGCCTGTTTCAGGTAGCACACATCAGGCAGCTCTAGGTAATCCAAAAGGCCTTAGACCTGGTCCTGGTCCGTATCGTGAAGGACGACGGCTTTAGCGAGCCGGACGCGGCCCGGATCGAGAACATTATCAAGCAGGCCTTGGGGCAGGCGGTTCGTGTCCATTTCGAGTTTCCCGACCGCATTCCTCAACTCAAATCAGGCAAGTTCCGCAATGCCTATTCGGAGCTGTCCGAGTCTCACCCTGAGAAAATGGATTTGCACTGACTCAGGCCCCCACCCCCTCCACCCAGACTCCCTGCCAGTGATGTGACAAATTTCTTCATATTATAGTCGGAACCCCCTATTTTTATGCAGCACAACGCATGCTTCTATGTTAGCCTTAATGCGGTTTTTTGACCGACCGGAGGCAAGGCGCATACCATGGAAAATGTAGCAATTGAGAAGATCCTCAAGGCGGTGAGCGAGGGAACGCTCGAGGTGGCCCAGGCGCTGGAAAGCCTCAAGCACCTCCCCTTCGAGGACCTCGGCTGCGCCACGCTGGACCACCACCGGGCGCTGCGCCAGGGGTTCCCCGAGGTGATCTTCGGCCAGGGAAAGAGCATCACCCAGATGCAGACCATCATCAGGGCGCTCCTGGAAAAGGGAGGCAACGTCCTGGCGACCCGGGTGAACGGGGCCAAGGCTGCGAAACTGAAGGAGTTTTTCCCGGAGGCGGTCTATCACAGGGACGCCCGCGCGCTGACCGTCGAGCAGCATCCGATAAAGATACGCGGCAAGGGGAAGATCCTCGTGATCTGCGCCGGCACCTCAGACATCGCGGTCGCAGCCGAGGCGGTTTTGACGGCGCAGCTGATGGGAAACGAGGTGGAGCAGCTCTACGACGTCGGCGTCGCCGGACTGCACCGCCTGCTGGCGAAGAGAGGGGTCCTGGACCGGGCTTCGGTCATCATCGTCGTCGCCGGCATGGAAGGGGCGCTCCCCTCCGTGGTGGGCGGACTGGTGGACAAGCCGGTCATCGCGGTGCCGACCTCGGTCGGCTACGGTGCCGCCTTCGGCGGCGTGGCGGCCCTCCTTGGCATGCTCAACTCCTGCGCCGCGGGGGTAACCGTGGTAAACATCGACAACGGCTTCGGCGCGGCCTACGCGGCTAGCCTGATCAACAGGGTGCACGCATGAAGATCCTTTATTTCGACTGCTTCGCCGGCATCTCCGGCGACATGACGGTGGGAGCCCTCCTGGAACTGGGCCTCCCGATGGGTACGCTCCGCGAGGGGCTCGCCGCCCTCCCCTTCTCCGGCTACACGCTGGAGAGCGCCCCGACCGAGCGCCACGGCATCTCCGGGACCTCCTTCAGTGTGACGCTCTCCGGGGAGCACCAGCCGCACCGCCACTACAGCGGCATCGCCGCGATGATCGAGGCGGCCCCGCTGAAAGCCCGGGTGAAGGAGCTCTCGCTCAGGATCTTCAAGCGCCTGGCCGAGGCCGAGGCCAAGGTGCACGGCGTGGCACTGGAGCGGGTGCACTTCCACGAGGTGGGCGCGGTCGATTCCATCGCGGACATCGTCGGCACCGCAATCGGGCTCGACTATCTCGGGGTCGGCACGGTTTACTCTTCCGGCCTTCCCTACGGGCGCGGCTTCGTGCAGACCGCACACGGCCTCCTCCCGGTGCCGGCACCCGCCACGGCCCTGCTCATGCAGGGGATCCCGCTCACCGGCGACATCGGCGAGGGGGAGCGGGTCACCCCGACCGGTGCGGCGATCGTCGCGGCGCTCGCGGCAGGTTTCGGCCCCCCCCCCGCCATGAAGCCGGACCGCATCGGCTACGGCGCCGGGGACAAGGATTTCCCGGAGCTCCCCAACCTGCTGCGCCTGGTGCTCGGGGATGACGCGGAAGCCTCGCCTGAGGAGGAGGTCATCGTCATCGAGACCCACGTGGACGACATGAATCCCGAGATCTTCGGCTTTCTCATGGAAAGGCTCCTCGAGGCAGGGGCGCTCGACGTCGCCTTCAGCCCGCTCCAGATGAAGAAAAACCGCCCCGCGACGCGCCTGACCGTCATCGCCGCAAAGGCCGACCTGGAGATGCTTTCCGGGATCATCCTGGGCGAATCGACCGCGATCGGGCTGCGCTACTACCCGGTCCGGCGCATCACGCTCGCCCGCAGCGTCGAGGTGCGCGACAGCTCGCTTGGGCCGGTGCGGGTGAAGGTACTCGAAGGCGGGCGCGTGGCGCCGGAATTCGAGTCCTGCCGGGAAATCGCCATCGAGTGCGGCCTGCCGCTCATCGAGGTGTACCGGATCGTGGAGAGGGAGAGCTGCAAGGGATGAGGCGCTTTATAATCGTAGCCGCCACCTGGTTCGGCACCGGTTTCTCCCCGTTTGCCTCGGGGACCGTCGGGACCCTGGGCGCCATCCCGCTTTACCTGGCGCTCGCCCGGCTCCCGCTGCCGCTCTACCTCCTTTCGACCGTAGCCTTCACCCTGTTCGCCTGCTGGGTATCGGGACACGCGGAGCAACTCTTCGGCGAGAAGGACTCGGGCAAGATCGTCATCGACGAGGTGGCGGGCTACCTGGTCACCATGATCGCGGTCCCCATCTCCTGGCAATCGGTGCTTGCCGGATTCCTGCTGTTCCGGCTCTTCGACATCGTGAAGCCGCAGCCCGCCCGCTGGTTCGACCAGTCCCTCAAAAACGGCTACGGGGTCGTGCTGGACGACGTCGCCGCCGGGGTCTACGCCTGCGTCGCCACCCACCTGCTCCTGAGGTGGCTGTGAGAATCGCCACCCTTTCCATAGGAGACGAGCTGCTCTGCGGCGAAACCATCGACACCAATGCCGGCCAGATCGCAGGCTCGCTCTACGACGCGGGGCTCCGGGTGCTGCGGCACCTGACGGTTGCCGACGACGAGGGGGCGATCGCCGCGGCACTTCTCGAGCTCGCCCCGTGTTTCGACGCGGTGGTCGTCACCGGGGGGCTCGGCCCCACCCCGGACGACCTGACCGCAGCGGCCGCGGCACGGGCGGCGGGGACGGCCCTGGAGCCCTCGCCCGAGGCGCTCGCCCACCTGGCGCGCTTTGCCGAGCGCATCCCGGGCGGCCTGCACCCGTCGAACAGCAGGCAGGCGCTCCTCCCGAAAGGGTCCTCCCCGATCCCGAACCCCCGGGGAACCGCCTGCGGTTTCACCCTCCGCCTGGCAGCCGCCGAGTTCTTCTTCCTCCCCGGGGTCCCCTTCGAGATGGTACGGATGCTGGAGGATTCGGTGCTTCCCGCCCTGGTCGAGAAACACGGGGAGCGCCGGGGGGAGCGTCTGACGCTGAAACTTTTCGGCATCTCGGAGGCGGCGGCCGCGGCGGAGCTTTCGGGCCTGCTCCCGGAGGGGTCGCCGGTGCAGCTCGCCTACTGCGTGAAGTTCCCCGAGATCCACCTGATCCTGCGCTCACCCGCGCAGCACGGCTCCCTGCTCCAGGCGGCCGCGGCCGCGATCCGGGAGAGGCTCGGGCGCCACGTCTTCGCCGAGGGAGAGCAGACCTTGGACACGGTGCTCGCCTCGCTGTTTCGGGAGACCGGAACCAGCCTCGCGCTCGCCGAGTCGTGCACCGGCGGCCTGGTCGCGGCCCGGATCACCGCGGTCCCCGGAAGCAGCGCCTGGTTTCTGGAGGGGGCCGTCACCTACAGCAACCAGGCCAAGGCGAGGATGCTGCAGGTCCCCGCCGGGCTCATCGAAAGCCGGGGCGCCGTCAGCGCCGAGGTGGCCGTCGCCATGGCGCAGGGCGCGCGCGCCGGCAGCGGCAGCGACCTGGCCCTCTCGATCACGGGAATCGCCGGCCCCGACGGTGGAACCCCGGAGAAACCGGCCGGCACCGTTTTCATCGCGGTCGCGGACCGCAGCTCGTGCACCGCCCAGAAGTACCAGTTCCCGGGGGATCGGACCGGCGTCAGGTCGCTCGCCTGCTTTACCGCCCTCGACCTTTTGCGCAGATACCTCCTCACCCTCCATGGAGCGTCGGACCGGGGCTAGCCCGGCGTTACGGAAATCGTAGGTGAACGCCTTGCACATTGCGATCCTCTCCCTGTTCATCGTCGGAAACCTCCTGCTCCTTTTGGCCGAGCGTCTCACCCCCCTGCCCGGCTGGCTCCACCTTGCCGCCGTCCTCATGCTGGCGGCGTCCGTCGCCGGTCTCTGGGCGGCCCTGCGCAGGCGGGAAGAGCGCCTGAAGGCCGCGCTGCGCTGCGAGATCACCGGCATGCAGCAGGCGGCGGCCAAAGCCGCCCGGCGCTACAAAAGTTTTCTGGAAAGGGCGGCCAACGCGATCTTCGTCTTCAATGCGGACACGGTCGTTCTGGAGGAGGTGAACCGCCGGGGGACCGAGATCTTCGGCTACAGCAAGGAGGAGTTCTCCTCCATGCTGGGACGCGACCTGCTGCACGAAAGCGAGCACGAGAAGTTCCGCTCCCTGGTCTACCGGCTCAAGCGTCGCGGCAGGGTGGACGCCGAGGGGCTCACCTTCCAGAGGAAGGACGGCTCGCTCTTTCTGGGCGAGGTCGATGCGATGCTGATCGAGCTGGTCGACGAGCAGGTGGTGCACTGCATCGTGCGCGACATCACCGAAAAGGTGCGCACCGGGAAGGAGGTCTGGCAGAGGAACCGCGAGCTCTCCATCCTGAACAACATCCTGACCGGCATGGACCGCGGTCCCGAGCCGGAGGGTGTGCTGGAGGGGACGCTCGCCGAGATCCTGGAACTGTTCCAGGCCGGCGGCGGGGCCATCCACCTCCTGGAGAGGGGGGGAGTCCCGCCCCTGCTCGCCGCCTCGGAGCGGGTCTCGCCGCGCCTCCTGGAGCTCATCTGCGCGGAGATCAGCCGCGGGGCGCCGGCGTTGCGGGTCGCCGTCGGGGAGGAAGAGCCCCCCGGGTCGAGCCTCCGGGCGGGCGCCGCGGCCGAGGGGTGGGGCGCGCTCACCGCGGTCCCCCTGATCTCGCAGAAGGGGGCGGTCGGGATCATGCACCTGGTGCACCCGACCCGGCACGACTATACCAGCGAGGAACTCCGCTTTCTCGCCAGCGTCGGCACCCAGATGGGAAACGTCATCGAGCAGACCAGGGTCTTCGCCGAACTGAACTGGAAGAGCGCCGAACTGCTCCGCTCCCACCACCTGCTGGAGAAGAGCAGCCACAGCCTCAGCCTCTCGGAGATCAAGCTGAAGCAGAACCTGGCGCTCGTCGAGCAGGCGAACCTGGAGCTGAGCCGGCTGGACCGGATGAAGATCCAGTTCCTCGGCATGGTGTCGCACGAGTTCAACACCCCGCTCACCAGCATCATCTCCGGGTCCGAGCACCTGCTGCGAGAGGGGCGCGGGAAATGGGACGACCAGGTGCTGGGGATGGTCCGGGACGGGGGATTGCGCCTGAAGGAGCTGGTGGCGGACCTTTTGAAGCTGATCCGGCTGGAGGCGCGCGCCGGCGGGCTGGAGCCGAGCCCGCTGCACCTGCGGCTCTCCCTGGAGAGCCTGAAGGAGCAGCTCCAGCCGCAGCTGTGCGAACGCGGACAGAGCCTGAGGCTCACCGACCTGGACGCCCTCCCCTTCTTCGACGGCGACTGGAAATACCTGGAGCGGGTCTTCAGCGAGCTGCTCCTGAACGCCATCCGGTTCACCCCCGACGGCGGCGAGATCGAGGTGACCGGCCGGGTGGTCGACAGCGAGGCGCTCCGGGCGCGCCGCGACACCCTGGAGCGCTTCAACGGCGGCTTCCTCGGGCGCTGCGGCGACCGGTGCTACCTGGAGGTGGAGGTGCGCGACAAAGGCGTCGGCATCCCGTACGAGGAGCAGCACAGGATCTTCGAGATCTTCTACGAGGTGGGGGAAATCCGGCACCACTCGAGCGGCAGGAGCGGGGCGCCGGGGAAGGGGGCGGGCCTGGGGCTTGCCATCGTGAAGGGGATGGTGGAGGCCCACGGCGGCATGGTCTGGGTGGAGAGCGGCGCGGGGAGTTCCTTCTTCCTGGTGCTGCCGCTGGAGCAGGAGGCGATCCAGCCGGCGCTGTTTTAAGGACAGATCAAGATTAAGATCAAGATTAAGATGGAGGTGTGCCTTAATCTCAATCTCAATCTTAATCTGCAGTTGAATTGTCGCGGCAGGATGTGCTATGTGTGATGGGATTTGGCTTTTTGTTAAAACGACCACGCGCCCAAAGAGGCGACAGGAGAATAGAATCGATGATCGACAAGGAAAAAGCGGAAAAAGCGCTGGACCTGGCCCTGAGCCAGATAGAGAAGCAGTTCGGCAAGGGCGCCATCATGAGGCTCGGCAACGATGAGCCGCTCCCGGACGTGGACGCCATCCCGACCGGATCGCTCTCGCTCGACATCGCACTCGGGGTGGGCGGGGTGCCGCGCGGCCGGGTCATCGAGATCTTCGGCCCGGAATCCTCCGGCAAGACCACGCTCGCGCTCCACATCATCGCAGAGGCGATGAAGCTCGGCGGGATCGCCGCCTTCGTCGACGCCGAGCACGCCCTCGACATCGGCTACGCGAGGAAGCTCGGGGTGCGCACCGACGACCTGCTGGTATCCCAGCCGGACACGGGCGAGCAGGCGCTGGAGATCACCGAGACCCTGGTGCGAAGCGGCGCCATCGACGTGCTGGTGATCGACTCGGTGGCCGCCCTGGTCCCCAAGGCCGAGATCGAGGGGGACATGGGGGATTCCCACATGGGCCTGCAGGCGCGCCTCATGTCCCAGGCCCTGCGCAAGCTGACCGGGATCATCTCCAAGTCGAACTGCTGCGTCATCTTCATCAACCAGATCAGGATGAAGATCGGGGTGATGTTCGGCAACCCCGAAACCACCACCGGCGGCAACGCGCTCAAGTTCTACGCCTCGGTCCGCATGGACATCCGCAAGATCGCCGCGCTCAAGCAGGGCAACGACATGATCGGCTCGCGCACCCGGGTGAAGGTGGTGAAGAACAAGGTCGCCCCCCCCTTCAAAGAGGTGGAGTTCGACATCCTCTACGGCGAAGGGATCTCCAAGGAGGGCGACGTCCTCGACCTCGCGGTGGAGCGCAACGTGGTGGACAAGAGCGGCGCCTGGTTCTCCTACGGCAAGGAGCGCATCGGCCAGGGGCGCGAGAATTCCCGGATCTTCCTGAAGGAACACCCGGAGATGTTCAACGAGATCAGGGAGAAGCTGCTCAACCCTCCCCCCCCGGCAGCCTAAGCCGTGGAACTCAACGAGATCCTCGGCATAGCGATGAAGGCGAAGGGGTCGGACGTCCACCTGAAGGCGGGCATCCCCCCCATCGTCCGGATCGACGGCAAGCTGCGGGCCATACCGAACGCGGAGCGGCTCAGCGCCGAGGCGGTGCGCGGCATGGCCTTCGCCATCATGAGCGAGCGCCAGCAGAAGATCTTCGAGGAGAACTTCGAGGTGGACCTGGCCTACGGCGTCCCGGGGCTGGGACGCTTCCGGGTCAACGTCTTCGCCCAGCGCGGCACGATCGCCCTGGTGCTGCGCGCCATCCCGATCGCCATCCCCAGCCTGGAGTCGCTGAACCTCCCGCCGGTGCTGAAGAAGCTCGCCCTGGAGCAGCGCGGGCTGATCCTGGTCACCGGCACGACCGGCAGCGGCAAGTCGACGACGCTCGCCTCCATGATCGACTACATCAACGAGAACCGGACCTGCAACATCATCACCATCGAGGACCCGGTCGAGTACCTGCACAAGGACAAGAAGAGCCTGATCAGCCAGCGCGAGGTCGGTTTCGACACCCTCACCTTCGGCAGGGCCCTGACCTCCTCGCTCAGGCAGGACCCGGACGTGATCCTGGTCGGCGAGATGCGGGACTACGAGACCATCGAGACCGCGCTCACCGCCGCCGAGACCGGGCACCTGGTGCTCTCCACCCTGCACACCCTCGACGCCGCGGAGACCGTCAACCGGATCATCTCCGTGTTCCCCCCCTTCCACCAGAGGCAGGTGAGGATGCAGCTTTCCGGGATCCTCAAGGGGGTCGTCTCGCAGCGGCTGGTGCCGCGCTGCGACGCCAAGGGGCGGGTCCCCGCCGTGGAGATCATGATCGGCACGGCGCGCATCAGGGACTGCATCGACGACAAGGAGAAGACCAAGCAGATCCCCGAGGCGATCGCCCAGGGTTTCACCAGCTACGGCATGCAGACCTTCGACCAGTCCCTCATGCAGCTGCTGACCCAGAAGCTGATCAGCTACGAGGAGGCGCTCAGGCAGTCCAGCAACCCGGACGACTTCGCCCTCAAGATCTCCGGCATCTCCTCCACCTCGGACTCGAGCTGGGACGACTTCACCGAGGAAGAAGCCGCCCCCGCCGCCGGCGAGATGGTCATCGAGAAGTACTAGGTGAAGCGCGGCTCCGCTTTCGACTGCTCCCTGAGGGTGCTGGCGCTGCGCGAGCACTCCGAGGCAGAGCTGCGCCGAAAGCTCAAGGAAAAGGGTTACGACGAGGAGGGGATCGAGGGGAGCATCGCGAGGCTGAAGGAGCTCGGCTACCTGGACGACGCCCGCTTCGCCCGCAGCTTCGCGGGGAGCGCGATCCGAAACGGCAGGGGGTACGGGGTCAGGCTGAAGCTAGAGCTGGCGCGCCGCGGGGTCGCCGCCGAGACCGTCCGGGAGACCCTCGCGGAGCTGGCGCAGGAGTACGGCGAGGCCGAGGTCCTGGCGGAGCTGATGGGGCGCCGCTTCGCCGGGTTCGATCCGGCCACGGCCTCGGACAAGGAAAAACGCAAAGTGGTGGGCTACCTGCAGCGCAAGGGGTTTTCGCTCTCCGCCATCTTGGCACGACTTAACACACATTCCACTTTTTGAGGTTTTTTTATGACAGGCAGAGAAATCCGGGCGCAGTTCTTCAACTTTTTTCAGGCCAAAGGGCACACCCTGGTGGAGAGCTCCAACCTCGTCCCCCGGAACGACCCGACGCTCCTTTTCACCAACGCCGGGATGAACCAGTTCAAGGACACCTTCCTGGGCCTCGAGAGGCGGGACTACCTCCGGGCGGTCTCCTCGCAGAAGTGCGTGCGCGCCGGGGGCAAGCACAACGACCTGGAGAACGTGGGAAGGACCGCGCGGCACCACACCTTCTTCGAGATGCTCGGCAACTTCTCCTTCGGCGACTACTTCAAGAAGGAGGCGATAGCCTTCGCCTGGGAATTCCTCACCGTCGAGCTCGGCCTCTCCAAGGAGCGGCTCTACGTCACGGTCTATACGGACGACGACGAGGCGGCCGCCATCTGGCAGGAGCAGGAAGGGGTGCCTGCCGAGAGGATCTACCGTTTCGAGCAGGACAACTTCTGGTCCATGGGCGACACCGGCCCCTGCGGCCCCTGCTCGGAGATCTTCTGGGACAACGGCCCGGGGACCGGCTGCGGAGCCGAGGATTGCGCCGTGGGATGCGACTGCGACCGCTACATGGAGATCTGGAACAACGTCTTCATGCAGTTCAACCGCGACAAGGACGGCACCCTGACCCCGCTCCCCAAGCCGTCGGTCGACACCGGCATGGGCCTTGAGCGGGTCTCCGCGGTCATGCAGGGGGTGACCTCCAACTACGACACCGACCTCCTGCAGGGGATCATCCGGCACATCGAAAAGCTCTCCGGCAAGAAGTACCGCGCCGACGCGAAGGACGACGTCTCCATGCGGGTCATGGCGGACCACGCCCGCGCCGTCACCTTCCTGATCTGCGACGGGGTGCTCCCGAGCAACGAGGGGCGCGGCTACGTGCTGCGGCGCATCATGCGCCGGGCCGCCCGGCACGCGAAGATGCTCGGAGTGGGCGAGCCGGTGCTGTACCGGATCGTCGACGCGGTGAACCTGATGATGGGGGACGCCTACCCGGAGCTCCTGGAGCGCGAGCAGTACGTGAAGAAGGTGATCCATGCCGAGGAGGAGCGCTTCGCCGAGACGCTGGACCGCGGGCTCGCCATCCTGAACGAGGAGACCGCACGGCTCAGGTCGGGCGGGGAAAGCGTCATCTCGGGAGAGGTGATCTTCAAGCTCTACGACACCTTCGGTTTCCCGGTCGACCTCACCGCGGACATCGTCCAGGCGGAGGGGTTCACTCTGGACGAGGATGGCTTTGCCCTCTGCATGGAGCGCCAGCGGTTGAAGGCGCGCGAGCACTGGAAGGGTTCCGGCGAGGAGGGGCTCGCCCTGATCTACAAGGAGCTGCACGGCTCCGGCGTGAGGAGCGCCTTCGTGGGCTACAACCAGCAGTGCGCCCTGGCACCGATCAGCGCCATCATCCGCGACGGCGTCCTCGTCGAGGAGGCTAACGAGGGGGAAGAGGTGGAGATCGTCACCGTCTCCACCCCGTTCTACGGCGAGTCCGGCGGCCAGTCCGGCGACACCGGGGCCATCTCCACCGGCCGCGGGCACCTGACGGTGAGCGCCACGGTGCGCCCCTTCGGCGACCTGATCGTGCATCGGGGAACCGTCGTGTCCGGGAGCATCACGGCGGGAGAGTCCGCTGACCTGAAGGTCTCCGTACCGGTGCGCTCCGCCGCCTCCAGGAACCACACCGCGACCCACCTGCTGCAGGCGGCGCTGCGCGAGGTGCTGGGTGAGCACGTGAAGCAGGCCGGTTCCCTGGTAGGCCCGGAGAGGCTGCGCTTCGACTTCACCCATTTCCTCCCGATGACCGCGACGGAGCTGCGTCGGGTCGAGACCCTGGTGAACGAACACATCATGGCGAACGCGACCGTCGAGTCGCGCGAGATGCCGGCCGCGGAAGCGCTGGCGGGCGGCGCCACCGCGCTCTTCGGCGAGAAGTACGGCGAGCTGGTCCGGGTGGTGCAGGTGGGCGAGGTGAGCCGTGAATTGTGCGGCGGGACCCACGTCCGGGGCGCCGGCGAGATCGGCCTCTTCAAGATCGTCTCCGAGGTCGGCATCGCGGCAGGCGTGAGGAGGATCGAGGCACAGACCGGCACCGGAGCGCTGGCCTTCGTGCATGGCATAGAGGACGAGCAGCGCGGCATCTCGACGCTGCTGCGTGCCGAGGGTGGGACAGCGCTCGACAAGGTCGAGAAGCTGGTGGCTGCCCAGCGCGAGCTGAACCGGGAGATCGAGAGCCTGCAGGCGCGGCTCAACGCCTCGAAGTCGGCCGACCTGATCCAGCAGGTCAGGGAGCAGGGGGGGATCAAGGTCCTCTCGGTCAAGGTGGAGGGGGACGCCAAAGGGCTGAGGGAGCTCTCCGACACCCTCAAGGAGCGGATCGGCTCCGGCATCATCGTACTCGGCACGAGCGACGGGACCAAGGCGAACCTCCTGGTGGCGGTGACGGCCGATCTCACCTCGCGCTGGAAGGCGGGCGACCTCATCAAGGCGATCGCGCCGATCATCGGCGGCAACGGCGGCGGCAAGCCGGATCTGGCCCAGGCCGGCGGCACCAAGCCGGAGCATCTCGCCGAGGCGCTGGAGGCGGTGTACGGAATCCTGAAGGCAGATTAAGATTAAGATTCAGATTCAGGCTAAGGCTAAGGCTAAGGTTAAGGTTGAGGTTAAGGTTAAAAGCATCTCTCAACCTCAACCTTAACCTCAACCTGCAGTAGAGGTAGTGCATGTTCGAACTGACCCAAAATTCCGACCGGGCGCTGCTGCAGGACAGGGAGCAGAAGACCCTTCTCATCGTCGATGACGAACCGGTGATCCGCGACCTCTGCATGAGGGCGCTCACGAGCTACCGCGTCCTGGAGGCGGGCGACGGCGAGGAGGCGCTCAGGATTTACGAGCGGGGAGGAATCGACGTCATCCTCACCGACGTGATGATGCCGAAGGTGGACGGGCTCGAGCTCCTGAAAAGGCTCAAGGAGCGGGAACCGACCCTCGTGGTGATCATCATGACCGGCTACGCCGACAAGGAACTGATCCTGAAGGCGCTCAAGGCGGATGCCGACGACTTCATCACCAAGCCCCTGAACCTCCTGCAGCTGAAAAGCGCGGTCGACAAGGCGCTGGTGAAGAGGGCGCTCAAGGAAGAGATCGCCAACCTGAGGAACCTGGACCGTTTCAAGACCAACTTCCTGTCGCTCATCTCCCACAAGTTCCGCACCCCGATCACCTCCATATCGCTCTTCCTGCAAAACCTCGCCGCAGGCATCTACGACCCAGACGACGAGACGGCCCGGGAGATCACCGGCCTGGTCTACGGCGAGGCGTGTCACCTCGGCAAGCTCGTTACGGACCTGCTCACCTTCTCGTCGGTCATGGACAGCGGCGGGCCGCCCCGCCTCGAGCCGTGCGACCTGAACGCGCTGCTGCCGAAGCTCCTCGCCGGATCCAAGGAGTGGGCCGAAAAAATGGGGGTCTCATCCCGCTGCGACCTGGAGCCGACTCCGGAACTGCTCCTGGACCGGGAAAAGTTCAGCTTCGCCCTGCAGCAGGTGATCGACAACGCCGTCAAGTTCTCCAAGCAGACCGGCGTGGTCTCGATCAGCCTCAAGGACCTCGGGGAGAGCTGCCAGATAATCGTCGAGGACACCGGCATCGGCATCCCCAAGGAAGCGCTGCCCGTTATCTTCGAGAAGTTCTACCAGGTGGACGCCGAGAAGACCGGTCAGGTCCGCGGCTTCGGCCTCGGCCTCTTCTACGCGCGCGAGTTCATCAGGATGCATGGCGGCAGCATCGGCATCGAGAGCGAGCCGGACGTCGGGACCCGCGTCACTATCAGCATCCCCAGCAAGGCCAGCCTCCCAAAGCCGAAGGCGTAATGTGTGATTTGTGATGGGCAATAAAATCCGGAAAGCGTAGCGTGCGGTGACGGGTACCAATAGCCCATCATTTCACACATCACACATCGCCCATCACGGGGTTCCGGGCAATATCCCTCTTTCAAGTTGATTATTTCCCCCTATCTGCTATATTTACCGCTTTCCATGCAGGTACTATTGATTCAGAGGCAGTCATGCAAAAACTTATAGAGAAGGCGAGCACACTCATGGAGGCGCTTCCTTATATCAGGCGCTTTTCGGGTAAGACTATCGTCATCAAGTACGGCGGCCACGCCATGGCCGAGGAAAAGCTCAGGAAGTCGTTCGCACTCGACATCATCCTGCTCAAATACATCGGGATCAACACCGTCATAGTGCACGGCGGCGGGCCGCAGATCAACGAGACCCTGAAGCGCTACGGCATCACCTCCGAGTTCGTCAAGGGGATGCGGGTGACCGACGCGGAGACCATGGGGGTCGTGGAAATGGTGCTGACCGGCCAGGTGAACCGTGAGGTGGTCGGCTACATCAACCAGCACGGCGGCCGCGCGGCCGGCGTCTCCGGCAAGGACGGGGGGCTGCTGTTGTGCGAGAAGATGCTCCAGGAGGTGCGGCGCGACGACGGCAGCACCGAAATGGTGGACATCGGCTTCGTGGGGAACGTGGTGGAGGTGAACCCCTCCATCCTGGTCGCCCTGGAAAAGGGTGGCTTCATCCCGGTGATAGCGCCGGTCGGGGTGGGCCGCGACGGCGAGAGCTACAACGTGAACGCGGACCTGGTGGCGGGAAAGGTGGCGGCGGCGCTCCATGCCGAGAAGCTGATCCTGCTTACCGACGTCTCGGGCGTGAAGAGCAAGGGGGGAGAGCTCCTCTCCAGCATTCCGCTTTCCGACGTCGCCACGCTGATCGACAACGGCACCGTCACCGGCGGCATGATCCCCAAGGTCACCTGCTGCACCGACGCGCTCGCCGCGGGTGTCAAGAAGGCGCACATCGTGGACGGCAGGATCGAGCATGCCATCCTGCTGGAGATCTTCACCAACATCGGGATCGGCACGGAAATACAGGCGTAAGGCGTTAAAACCCGTTCTACGTTCTACGTTCTACGTTCTACGTTCTACGTTCTACGTTCTACGTGAATATTCACACCGAAAGCAGAACAGATTTAACGGTTAGGTAGCAGTTATAACGAGGTTTAGCACTGGATTTTACGTAGAACGTTGAACGTAGAACGGTTTCACAGGGGGCTTTTATGAATTCAGCAGCGTGGATTGAAAAGGGTGACAAGTACATCATGCGGACCTACGGCCGGTTCCCGCTGGTGCCGGTCAAGGGCGAGGGGTGCTACCTCTGGGACGTGGAGGGGAAGAAGTACCTCGACTTCCTCGCCGGGGTCGCCGTCAACAACCTCGGGCACTGCCACCCCGCCGTGGTCGCGGCTCTCGCCAAGCAGGCGGGGGAGCTGATCCACTGCTCAAATTACTACAACATCCCGCAGCAGATCGAACTGGCCGAGCTTCTGTGCAGCCACAGCTTCGCCGACAAGGCGTTCTTCTGCAACTCGGGAGCCGAGGCGAACGAGGCGGCGATCAAGCTGGCGCGCAAGTACAGCCGCGAGAAGTTCGGCCCGGACCGCTACGAGATCATCACGGCGCTCGCCTCCTTCCACGGCAGGACCATGGCAACGGTCTCGGCGACCGGCCAGGAGAAGGTGCAGAAATTTTTCGATCCCCTGCTGCACGGGTTCCGCCACGTGCCGTTCAACGACGCCGCCGCGCTCAGGGCCGCAGTCTCCTCGGTCACCTGCGCGGTGATGCTGGAGCCGATCCAGGGAGAAGGCGGGGTCGTGGTGCCGGACGCCGGCTACCTCCAGGAGGTGCGCCGGATCTGCGACGAAAACGACCTGATCCTCATCTTCGACGAGGTGCAGGTCGGCATGGGACGGACCGGCAAGATGTTCGCCCATGAGCACTTCGGGATCACGCCGGACATCATGACGCTCGCCAAGGCGCTTGCCAACGGGGCGCCGGTCGGGACCATGCTCGCCACCAATGAACTCGCCACGGCATTCGGCCCGGGAACGCACGGCTCCACCTTCGGCGGCAACCCGCTGGTGATGGCCGCCGGCGTCGCCACGGTGCGCGCCATCCTCGAAGAGGGGATCCTGAACCGCTGCCAGGAGATGGGCGAATACCTGACGGGAGAACTCGAGGCCCTGAGAGGCAAGTTCCCGGTGATCAAGGAGGTGCGCGGCATCGGCCTGATGATCGGGGTGGAGCTCTCCATCCCCGGCGCCGGGATCGTCAAGAAGGCGCTCGAACGCGGACTCCTCTTGAACTGCGCCCAGGAGAAGGTGCTCCGCTTCGTCCCGCCGCTGATCGTCGGGAAAAAGGAGGTGGACGATATGATCTCCATCCTCTCCGGCATCCTGGCGGAGCTGTAAAATCCGACGGCGCTGCGGTCCTCCGGAAACGGGACCGTAACGGCGGGAGACTCGAAAGCAAAGCGTCTCTGCAGATATTGCAACGCAAACGGCACACTATAAATCAAACTTCTAAGTGAGATCTCACCCTATGAAAAAAGACTTCCTCGCCCTAAGCCAGTTCTCCAAGGCAGAACTGGACGCCATCTTCGACCTGACCAGGGAGCTCAAGCAGAAGCAGAAGAGCGGCGTCGAACACCACCTCCTCAAGGGGAAGACGCTGGCCATGATCTTCGAGAAGTCCTCGACCCGGACCAGGATCTCCTTCGAGGTCGGCATGTACCAGCTGGGCGGCCACCCGCTCTTCATCAACGGCAAGGACTCCCAGATGGGGCGCGGCGAGCCGATCAAGGACAGCGCCCGGGTCATCGCCCGCTACTGCGACGGCGTCATGATCCGCACCTTCGCCCAGGAAACCGTGGAGGAGTTCGCCAAGTATTCCTCGGTCCCGATCATCAACGGGCTCACCGACCTGCACCACCCCTGCCAGATCATGGCCGACCTGTTCACGGTCATCGAGCAGAAGGGGGGCTACCAGGGGCTGAAGTTCGCCTGGATCGGGGACGGCAACAACATGGCGAACACCTGGATCGAGGCCGCCGCCATCTTCGGTTTCGACCTGACGCTCGCCTGCCCGATGGGGTATGATCCCGACCCGAAGGTGCTGGAATGGGCGCGCACCCGCACCGTGTCGCAGATCGTGGTCACCCGCGACCCGAAGCAGGCAGCCAGGGACGCCGACGTCCTCAGCACGGACGTCTGGGCCAGCATGGGGCAGGAATCCGAGCAGAAAATCCGGGAAAAGGCGTTCGTCGGCTTTCAGCTGGACGAGGAGCTGCTCGACCTGGCCAAAGGAAACGCCATGGTGCTGCACTGCCTCCCCGCGCACCGGGGCGAGGAGATCAGCGACGACGTCATGGAGGGGCCGCACTCGGCAGTCTGGGACGAGGCGGAGAACCGGCTCCACGTGCAGAAGGCGATCATGGCGACCTTGATGAAGTAATGGCGGCCGTGACTTTTCCGACTGCCTGTCGGACCGGACCGGTCGGATGAAAAACTATAATTAACCTAAGGAGAACCCATGGCCAAGAAAGAAGTGAAAAAGATCGTCCTCGCCTATTCCGGCGGACTGGACACCTCCATCATCCTCAAGTGGCTCAAGAACGAGTACGGCTGCGAGGTGGTGACATTCTCCGCCGACCTCGGACAGGGCGACGAGCTGGACCCGGTCCGGGAAAAGGCGCTGGCAACCGGCGCCGACAAGGTCTATATCGACGACCTGCGCGAGGAATTCGTGCGCGACTTCGTCTTCCCGATGTTCCGCGCCAACGCCATCTACGAGGGCTCATACCTGCTCGGCACCTCCATCGCGCGCCCGCTCATCGCCAAGCGCCAGATGGAAATCGCCAGGATCGAGGGATGCGACGCGGTCTCCCACGGCGCCACCGGCAAGGGGAACGACCAGGTCCGCTTCGAGCTGGCCTACTACCACTTCAACCCGGCCATCACGGTGGTCGCCCCCTGGAGAGAGTGGAAGCTGAACAGCCGCCAGGCGCTGATCAACTACGCCAAGAAAAACGACATCCCGACCCCGATCACCAAGAAGCGCCCCTGGTCCAGCGACCGGAACCTGCTGCACATCTCCTTCGAGGGGGGGATCCTGGAGGATACCTGGCTGGAGCCGCCCGAGAGCATGTTCTGCCTGACCAAGTCTCCGGAGAAGGCGCCCAACAAGGCGCAGTACGTCGAGATCGAGTTCGAGAAGGGTAACGCGGTCGCGGTGGACGGCGAGCGCATGTCGCCGGCCCTGCTCCTGGCGCACCTGAACGTCCTGGGGGGAGAGCACGGCATCGGCCGGGTCGACCTGCTGGAGAACCGCTCGGTAGGCATGAAGTCCCGCGGCGTGTACGAGACCCCGGGCGGCACCATCCTGCGCGAGGCGCACATGGCCGTGGAGCAGATCACCATGGACCGCGAGGTCATGCACCTGCGCGACTCGCTGATCCCGCGCTACGCCGAGATGGTCTACAACGGCTACTGGTTCTCGCCGGAGCGCGAGATGCTGCAGGTCCTCATCGACGATTCGCAGAAGTCGGTGAACGGCGTGGCACGGGTCAAGCTCTACAAGGGGCACTGCCGCACGGTCGGGAGGAAGTCGGAGAACGATTCCCTCTTCAACCTCGACTTCGCCACCTTCGAGAAGGACCAGGTCTACAACCAGGCCGACGCCGAGGGGTTCATCAAGCTGAACTCGCTGCGTCTCAGGATCCGCTCACTGATGCAGGCCAACAAGAAAAAGTAGTCAAGCCCAAGGCTAAGGTTAAGGTTGAGGTTCAGGTCGTCCTCAACCTTAATCTTAATCTTAGCCTTAACCTGTTTTAAAGGGAGGTCATAGGGGCACGAGGCATCGTGCCCCTATCCGCTTTATATGGAGCTAAACGGTTTCAAGGCAGGCCACATCGTCACCTCCGTCGTCGCCGTCATCGTCGACGCTGACGAGCAGGTACTCCTCACCAAGCGCAACGTCCCGCCGTTCCAGGGGGAGTGGGTCATGCCGGGGGGAAAGATCGACCTGGGCGAGCCGATCGTCGAGGCGCTCAAGCGCGAGGTATGGGAGGAGGTCGGCCTCGAGGTGGAGGTGGGCCGGCTGATCGACGTCTTCGAGCATGTCACCCCGGGGGCCGACAACTACCACTTCATCATCATCTACTACCTCTGCACCCCGCTTTACTGCGACGTGCACCACAACCTCGACGAGGTCTCGGAGGCGTGCTGGGTGCCGCGTGACGACCTGGCCCGGTACAAGATACCGGCAGGGGCCCGCTTCATCCTGGGGAAACTGTTCCCGGAGACGACCGACTACGGGTTGTGAGGGCGCCGGCGGTTTAGTCCCCCGCGGCTAAAGGATCGGGACCAACGCTACGAGCACCGCTTCCGGGGATAGCCAGCCAAACTTATGGTCAAGATCATCGAGCAACACGTCCACCTCGATTTCCCCCTGGGTCACCACCTGCACTGCCTCATCGCCCAGATCCCGAACCGGCTGAAACGCCGAGACCACCTTTTCGTCCTGAGCGACCCCGGGGAGCAGTGGCGCAAGGTGAAGGGGATCCTCGATCTGGTGGCCGCGGGCGAAGGGAACATGAAGCGGCTGCACTTCCTGATGTTCCCTGAGAGTTCCATCCCGCTGGCCCGCTTCGACGAGATGCTCGCGACCATCGGAAAGGGTTTCCCGTGCAATACGGTCACCATGTTCGGCCTGGAGCAGATCCGCCTGGAAGAGTACCGCCGCATGCTGATCCGCTTCCACGCCGACAACGCCGAGGCGCTGGCGCTCCTGGAGCACGACATCGACTCGGGCGATATCCTCGGCATGCCGGTCAACTGGTGCGCCATCGCGGTGAAGGAGGCGGGGGGGAAGCTGCGCGTCTTTCTGGAGGCGAAGACCCACCCGTTCCGCGGCGAGGAGTTCCTGGACAAGGACCACGACCTGTACCGGGGGCGCCACTTCTACCTGTTCCGGGGGGAGCCGGCCTGCTTCAACTTCATGACCCTCATCTGCCTGGATTACCTGTACCGGGACCTCTACTCGTCCAATATCAGGCAGATCATCGACCACGCGGACCGGCTCTTTTTCACCATGAGGCAGTCGCTGGACGCCCTCTTCGTGATACAGTGCAACCCGAAGCCGGAGCACCGCTCGTACCGCGACGTCCTCAACGGCTTTTACGGCGAGTACCTGGAGGACACCCCGGGGGTGCGCGACACGGCGACCGTGTTCGGCAACTGCTCCGACGAGAGCGAAATCGAGGGGGTGCCGTGCGAGTCGTGCTACGGGGTCTCGTTCGTAACGATCAGCGGCAGGCACAAGCTCCTGAAGTACGAGGAGCGGGAATTCTCCAGCGACGACTTCAACGGCGCCCCGGTCTGCCGGCTCAGGTTCGGCACCGGGACCAGGCTTTTCTACTTCAACCTCCCGCTGCACCACGAGCTCGACCCGCGCACCTCGCGGGTGCCGCTCAAGGTGCATTCCGTCCTGCACTGGAACGAGGGGACCGGGTGGGTAAAGCTCGGGGAAACCGACGGGGAGCAAACGCCGTAGCTCGCGTCGATTGCCGGAATCTTGGCAGCCACCCCGCGGCAGTTCAGCGTTCCCGCGCTGGAGCATGGGAACGATAAAAAACGATAAAGAGCAGACAAAGAACAGGATTAAGATCAGCAGTCCAAACAACACCAAATCTTTTCGCCACAAAAAGGCACAAAAGGCGCAAAAAAATCTTCAAGCTTTTAAGCTTTTGTGCGTTTTGTGGCCAATATTTGGTTTGTGGTTTTGCAGGCAAGAATAAAAACGGACAACGCTGGATGAAGATACCAAAATACGCAGCGGGAGATTTAACCATGTCAAAAGACAAGTTGTGGGGCGGGCGTTTCACCCAGCCCACCGATAAATTCGTCGAGGAGTTCACGGCCTCCATCAACTTCGACAAGCGCCTCTACCACCAGGATATCCGGGGCTCCATAGCCCACGCCACCATGCTCGGCAAGCAGGGGATCATCCCGATCGAGGACGTTGAGGCGATCGTCACCGGGCTGAAGGCGATCCTGGATCAGATCGAGGCGGGAACCTTCGATTTCTCGGTCTCGCTGGAAGATATCCACATGAACATCGAGGCGCGGCTTTCCCAGCGGATCGGCGACGCCGGGAAGCGGCTCCATACCGGACGCTCCCGTAACGACCAGGTGGCGCTCGACATCCGGCTTTACCTGAGGGACGAGCTGGTGGAAATTTCCGCCTACATCGACCTCCTGATCGACGCGCTCATCTTTCAGGCGGAGGAGAACCTCTCCGTCATCATGCCGGGCTTCACCCACCTGCAGACCGCCCAGCCGATCCTGTTCTCGCACCACATGCTCGCCTACCACGAGATGCTGAAAAGGGACAAGGGAAGGATGGAGGACTGCCTGAAGCGGACCAACGTCATGCCGCTCGGCGCAGGCGCGCTCGCCGGCACGACCTTCCCGATCGACCGCGAGTACGTCGCAGAGCTGCTCGACTTTCCCGAGGTGACCCGCAACTCGCTCGACTCGGTCTCGGACCGGGATTTCGCCCTCGAGTTCTGCGCCGCCGCCTCCATCATGATGATGCACCTGTCGCGCTTCTCAGAGGAGCTCATCCTCTGGTCCACCAGCGAGTTCAAGTTCGTGGACCTCTCCGACTCCTTCTGCACCGGCTCCTCCATCATGCCGCAGAAGAAGAACCCGGACGTTCCGGAACTGGTGCGCGGCAAGACCGGGCGCGTCTACGGGAACCTGATGGCCCTTCTGACCATAATGAAGTCGCTGCCGCTTGCCTACAACAAGGACATGCAGGAAGACAAGGAACCGCTCTTCGACACCATCGACACGGTGAAGGGGTGCCTGAAGGTGTTCGCCGACATGGTGCGCGAGATGCGGGTCAACCCGGTCCGGATGAAGGCAGCGGCGGCCGCCGGCTTCTCGACGGCTACCGACGTGGCGGACTACCTGGTCAGGAAGGGGATCGCCTTCCGGGACGCCCACGAGATCGTCGGGAAGACGGTGCGCTACTGCATCGAGAACGGTACGGACATCCCCGAGCTCTTGCTCGCACAGTGGCAGCTCTTCTCCCCGCGGATCGAGGACGACATCTTCGCATCCATAACGCTCGAGGCCTCGGTGAACGCCCGCAGGGCTACCGGCGGCACCGCCCTTGAGCGGGTGAAGGCGGAGATAGCCAGGGCCAAGGCTGGAAAGTAACGCTGTAGGAGCTCATCACTCGACACCTCTCCCCCCCTTTGTCAAAGGGGAACTTTTCCGCGGCCACTTTGTTGGCTGAACAGATTCACGCTAATCGGCATATTCCAGGGACAGGCTGTTCCTGAAGAAGTGATAATCTTCAGCCACGAAATTGTAAGAGTCCCCTCTCCCTCCGGGGAGAGGGTTTGGGTGAGGGATGCGGCGCAAGGGAAACCCTCACCCGCCCTTCGGGCACCCTCTCCCGGCGGGAGAGGGGATATTGGCTGAAGATCATCGCTAATCAGGAGCTGTTATGAGATTACCCACCCTACTACAGGGCGCAGTCATAGTTTCAATGGTGCTTTTCACCCTTTGCGGCTGCGGCAAGAAGGGGGCGCTGGTCCCCCCCGAGGCGCTGGTGCCGGCACCGGTTGCCAACCTCGCGCTGGCGCAGAAGGGAGGCTACCTCCAGGTCAGCTGGTCCGCTCCGACCAGGGAGCAAGGGGGGGGACGCCTGAGCGGTCTGGCCGGGTTCGTCCTTTTACGGCGCGTGCTGCTCCCGCCGGAGATCGACTGCGATGAGTGCCCGGGCGCCTACGCTCAGCTGGCCCGGATCGACCTCGACTACCTGGGGCAGGCCAGGCGGATCGGCAACCTCTTTCTTTTCGACGATTACGGCCTGAAACCGGGGGAAAGCTACCAGTACAAGGTCCACTCCTTCACCACGGACGGCGCCCAGAGCCGCGACTCCAACCGGGCGCACCGCACGGCAGTCACCCCACCCCTTCCCCCGGTCCTCGAGGCGCTCTCTTCCAGCACCGGCATCGTGCTGGCGTTCGTGGCGCTCCCGCCGGAGCAAGGCAAACTGCTCGGATACAACATCTACCGCAGCAAAAAGGGCGACCCGATGCCGCTTGATCCGATCAACCCGCAGCCGATCACCGGCAACACCTACGAGGACAAGCAGCTCCTGATCGGCGTACACTACGGCTACGCGGTCCGGACCGTCGCCGTCTCGCCCAAGGGCGAGACGGTGGAGAGCGCTCCCTCGAATCTGGCCGAAGGGGCCATGGTCCAGCCGGACTAGCCCCCTGACCTTGCCTTTTCACGCCTTTCATGATAGAAAACCGTATTCAAGTTAAAACATCAGGGCGCCTCCCGGCGCACCTTGGAGCCTGCATGAAGATCACGAGAGTTGAGGTAGAGCATGTGGCACGGCTCGCCCGACTGGAGCTTTCCGAGCCTGAGCTGGACACCTTCACGGTCCAGATGGACGCGATACTCGCCTATGTCGAGAAGCTGAACGCCCTGGACACCGAAGGGATCATTCCGACCTCCCACGCGGTCCCGATGGAGAACGCCTTCCGGCCGGACGTCCTTGCGCCGTCAATCGGGGTGGAGAACGCCCTCGCCAACGCGCCGAACCACGCGGAGAATTTCTTCCGGGTGCCCAAGGTGATCGAATAAAGCTTCGGTTCGATACCGGCTAATCACCTAGGAGCGTCCTCCAGGACGCGACCGTCGCGGCAGGAACCCCGCTCCTACGGTCGGTTTTGGGACCGGCGCAAGGCAGCCAATGAGGGATTGTAACCCGGCGCGGACGCGAGTCTGCGATTCGGAAGCAATCAGATAGAGACGAGCAGCCTGCGTCTTCAGAATAATTCCGGAGCGTTATCAATGGAAATTTTCGAGCTTACCATACATGAACTGCATCAGAAACTGAAGGCGAAGGAGCTCTCCTGCGTCGAGGCGACCCGCGCCATGCTGGCGAGGATCGAGTCGGTGGAGGAACGGGTGAACGCCTACATCACCGTCACCCCCGAGGAGGCGCTCCTGGAGGCCGAGGCCGCGGACCGGCGGATCGCGCAGGGCGGGATGGATATCCTCACCGGGATACCGATCGGGCTCAAGGACATCTTCATCACCAAGGGGATCCGCACCACCTGCGGCTCCAAGATCCTGGAGAACTTCGTCCCCCCCTACGACGGGACCGCCGTGGCGCGCCTGAAGGAGCGGGGCGCCGTCATTCTCGGCAAGCTGAACCAGGACGAGTTCGCCATGGGCTCCTCGACCGAGTCGAGCTACTTCGGCGCGACCAGGAACCCCTGGGACCTCGACTGCACGCCGGGCGGCTCCTCGGGCGGCTCCGCCGCCGCGATCGCCGCGAGCGAGGCGACCGCGACCCTGGGCACCGACACGGGCGGCTCCATCCGCCAGCCGGCCTCCCACTGCGGCTGCGTCGGGCTGAAACCGACCTACGGCAGGGTCTCCCGCTACGGCGTCATCGCCTACGCCTCTTCCTTGGACCAGGTGGGACCGCTGACCCGCGACGTCACCGACGCGGCCATCATGCTCGGCGCCGTCGCCGGCCACGACCCGCTCGACTCCACCTCCGTCGACACCCCGGTCCCCGACTACCTGGCAGGCCTATCCGCCGGCGTGAAGGGGCTCAGGATCGGGCTTCCCAAGGAGTACTTCATCGCGGGTCTCGACCCCGACGTGAAGCGCTCACTCGACGAGGCGATCGCGCTGTACCGGTCGCTGGGCGCCGAGATCAGGGAGGTGAGCCTCCCCCATACCGAGTATGCCGTCGCCACCTACTACCTGCTCGCCACGGCCGAGGCGAGCTCCAACCTGGCCCGCTACGACGGCGTCCGGTTCGGGCTCCGCAGCGAAGCGGCACGGGGACTGGCCGACATGTACGCCAAGAGCCGCGCCGAGGGGTTCGGCACCGAGGTGAAGAGGAGGATCATGCTCGGCACCTATGCGCTCTCCTCCGGCTACTACGACGCCTACTACCTCAAGGCGCAGAAAGCGCGCACCCTGATCCGGCAGGACTTCCTCGCCGCGTTCGAGGAGGTGGATCTCCTCCTCACCCCGGTCGCCCCGACGCCGCCGTTTCGGATCGGCGAGAAGCTGGCCGACCCGCTCCAGATGTATCTCTCCGACATCTTCACCATACCGGTGAACCTGGCCGGGACCTGCGCCCTCTCGATCCCCGCGGGCTTTTCCGCCGGCGGGCTCCCGATCGGGCTCCAGCTGATCGGCAAGCCGTTCGGCGAACAGGACATCCTCTCCGCGGCCTACGCCTTCGAGAGGGAAACCGGCTGGCACAAGAGGAAGGCGTCGCTGTAACGGCTAAAAGGCTAACAGGTTATTTTGGAGCTCATCTATGAAATACCAGGTCGTCATCGGGCTTGAGGTGCACACCCAGCTCACCACCAACACCAAGATCTTCTGCGGCTGCTCGACCCGCTTCGGAGCAACCCCGAACTCGCAGACCTGCCCGGTCTGCCTCGGCTTTCCCGGGGCGCTCCCGGTGCTGAACCGCAAGGTGGTCGAATTCGCCATCCGGGCGGGGCTCGCCACCAACTGCTCCATCGCCCCGCGCTCGGTCTTCGCCCGCAAGAACTACTTCTACCCGGACCTCCCGAAGGGGTACCAGATCAGCCAGTTCGATCTCCCGATCTGCCTGGACGGCCACCTGGACATCGAGGTGGAGGGCGAGAGGAAGCGGATCGGCATCACCCGTATCCACATGGAGGAGGACGCCGGCAAGCTGGTCCATGCCGATCTCCCCGGCGTGGGCGACGACTCCTGCGTCGACCTGAACCGCGCCTGCACGCCGCTTCTGGAGGTGGTCTCCGAGCCGGACATGAGATCCCCCGACGAGGCGATCGCCTACCTGAAGAAGCTGCACCAGATCGTGGTGTACCTGGGGATCTGCGACGGGAACCTCGAGGAGGGGAGCTTTCGCTGCGACGCCAACGTTTCGCTCATGCCGGTCGGCTCCACGACCTTCGGCACCCGCGCCGAACTGAAGAACATCAACTCGTTCAAGTTCATCAAGCAGGCGATCGAGTACGAGATGGAGCGCCAGGCCGAGATCCTGGACGAGGGGGGCCGGATCATCCAGGAGACCCGCCTCTTCGACCCGGGCACCGGCACCACCCGCTCCATGCGCGGCAAGGAGGAAGCACACGACTACCGCTACTTCCCGGACCCGGACCTGGTACCGGTCATCGTCGACGCCGCCTGGATCGAGGAGGTGCGCGCGACCCTTCCCGAGCTCCCGGAGGCGAAACGGACCCGCTTTGCCGCCGAGCTCGGGCTTCCCGAGTACGACGCCGAGGTCCTCGCCGCGAGCCAGGAGCTGGCGCACTACTTCGAGGCGACCGTCGCCCTCTTCCCGCAGCCAAAGACCGTCTCCAACTGGGTGATGGGCGAGGTGACCCGGGCACTGAACGAGGACGGCAAGGGGATCGCCGATTCCCCGGTACCCCCGGCGCTGCTCGCCGACCTGCTGAAGCTGATCGAGGCGGGGACCATCTCGGTGAAGATCGCCAAGACCGTCTTCGACGAGATGTACCGGACCGGCAAGGAGCCCGCAGCCATCGTCGCCGAGAAGGGGCTGGTCCAGGTCTCCGACACGGGCGCCATCGTGGCGATCATCGACGAGGTGCTTCAGAAGGAGGCGGGGCAGCTCGCCGAATACCGCAGCGGCAAGGAGAAGCTGTTCGGCTTCTTCGTGGGCCAGGTGATGCGCATTTCCAAGGGGAAGGCGAACCCGGCTCTGGTGAACGAACTGCTGCTGAAAAAGCTCAACGGGTAAAACCCGGAACACACCCCCGAGGTAACGACTATGTCCTTCAGAACCATTGAGTGGCGCGACAACAAGGTCATCATGATCGACCAGACCAGGCTCCCCGCCGAGGAAATCTACAACTCGTACGATGACTTCCAGGGGGTGGCGGAGGCGATCCGGGGCATGATCATACGCGGGGCACCCGCCATCGGCATCGCCGCCGCCATGGGCGTGGCTCTGGGCGCCCGGGAGATCATCGCGGACACCTTCGACTCCTTCTACCGCCAGCTTGAGAACGTCTGCGACGTGATCGGCCGCACCAGGCCGACCGCCGTCAACCTGTTCTGGGCCTTGGAGCGGATGAAGCGGGTGGCGCGGCAGCACCGGGAACTGGACCTCAACTCCATCCGGGAGTTCCTCAAGGCGGAGGCGATCAGCATCGAGATCGACGACCTGAAGATCTGCAAGGAAATCGGCCGGCACGGCGCGGCCCTGGTCAAGGAGGGGGCCTCCATCCTCACCCACTGCAACGCCGGCGGGCTCGCCACAGCCGGCTACGGCACAGCCCTCGGCGTGATCCGCGCCGCCCATGAATCGGGGAAGGGCATCCGGGTCTTCGCCGACGAGACCCGCCCCTGGCTCCAGGGGGCCCGCCTCACCGCCTGGGAGCTCATGAAGGATTCCATCCCGGTCACCCTGATCTCGGACAACATGGCCGGCTGGCTCATGAAGTGCGGCGAGATCGACTTCTGCGTCGTCGGCGCGGACCGGATCGCCGCCAACGGCGACACCGCCAACAAGATCGGCACCTACTCGGTCGCCGTGCTCGCCAAGGAGAACCGGATCCCGTTCTACGTGGCGGCCCCGATCTCCACCCTCGATCTCTCGCTCGCCAGCGGCGACGAGATTCCGATCGAGGAGCGCGCCGCGGTCGAGGTGACGCGGGTCCAGGGGGTGAGCGTGGCGCCCGAGGGAGTGAAGGTGCGCAATCCCGCCTTCGACGTCACCCCCGCCCGCTACATCACCGGCATCATCACCGAAAAAGGGGTGGTGCGGGGCGACTACGAAAGGGAGCTGAAGGCTCTGGTCGGCCAATGATCCGTCTCGCCGACTTCGCCAGCGCGCTCCTGACGGCGCTTTCCGGTGGGGAGGCTGCCGGGTTGCCGGAGCTCCTCGAGAAGGGGGGCTTCAGCTACGGCGCCCGCTCGGCCGAAAACCTGCGACTGCTCGGCGAGATCCTCCCGCCCGCGCAGGTGACGGAGCTCGCCATCGCGGCGCTCGCCACCCCGCTCCCCGACATGGCCTTGAACGGCGTGGAGCGCATCAGCGTGGTGGCAGGCCGGGAGGAGCTCCTGGAACTCTCCGCCCGCCGGGCCCTGGTCGCCCAGCTGATGAACATCTGCGGCTCGTCCCCCTTCCTGACCAACATCATCTGCAAGGATCCCATCTATTTCCGCCGGCTCTTCCTGGAGCGCGAGGTCATGCGCAGACGGAGCGAGGCCGAGATGCTCGCCACCCTCCGGAGCCGCATCCCCGCCGAGCCCGGCTACCACGAGGTGTTCCCCCTGCTGCGCCGCTTCAAGTACGCGGAGATGCTCCGCATCGCGGCGCGCGACCTGAACGGCCTCTCCAGCCTTGAGGAGGTGACCGCCGAACTCGCCTCGCTCGCCGCCGCCACCCTGCAGGTCGCCTACGAGGCCGCGCGGCGCGAGCTGGTGCGGGAACACGGCACGCCGCTGCATCTGACCCCGGACGGGCCGGCCGAGGCGGACCTCACCGTCATCGGGATGGGGAAGCTCGGCGGCCGTGAACTCAACTTCTCCTCGGACATCGACCTCATCTACTTCTACTCCTCGGACAACGGGGAGACGGCGGGGGTTCCGGACGGCCGGGGGGCCCCGAAGGGAAAGCTCTCCCTGCACGCCTTCTTCGTGAAGCTCGCCGAGATGGTGAGCCGCGCCATCTCGCAGGTGACCGCGGACGGCTTCGTGTTCCGGGTCGACATGGGACTGCGCCCGGACGGCAAGGCCGGAGACCTCGCCACCTCCATGCGCTCGGCGGAGGTGTACTACGAATCGTGGGGGCAGTCCTGGGAGCGGGCGGCCATGATGAAGGCACGCCCGGTGGCAGGCTCCATCGAGCTCGGGGAGGAGATCCTCGCCGCCCTCGACCCCTTCATCTACCGGCGCTACCTGGACTACAACCTGATCGAGGACATGATGTCGATGAAGAAGCGCATCGACGCGTCTCTCGCCAGGTCGCAGGAAGGAGAAGTCAACATCAAGCTGGGGCGCGGCGGCATCCGCGAGATCGAATTCTTCATCCAGGCGCTGCAGCTCGTCTACGCCGGAAAGAACCCGGAGCTCAGGGAGCGTAACTCCCTGAACGCCCTGACCACCCTGAGGAATTCCCGCATCATCAAGGAGGCGGACTGCAACGCCCTTTCCGATGCCTACCGCTTCCTGCGCACCGTGGAGCACAGGATCCAGGTGGTCCAGGAGCGCCAGACCCACTCCCTGCCGAGAAAGGAAGACGAGATGCGCGCACTGGCAAGGCGCTGCGGGTTCCTCAGGCCGGACGGCGCCGAGCGTTTCGCCGAGACCCTCGAGGCGCACAGAAGGAGCGTCTCAGCGATCTACGGCGACCTTTTCCTGTCGCGCGACGAGCGGATCAAGGAAGAGGTGCTTCCCGAGGTCTACTTCTTCTTCGATGCCAGCGCGGACCCGGACCTGATCAAGGACATGCTGGCCGAGCGCCGCTTCGAGCATCCGGACACCGCCTACGACAACCTCCTGGTCCTGCGCGACGGCCCCCCGAAGCTGAACCTGACCGAGCGCGGCAGGAGGACCCTGGAGAAGATAGCGCCGCTCTTCCTGCAGGAGGTCTTCTCCTCGCCGGACCCGGACCTGGCGCTGGCCAACCTGGAGCGCTTCCTCTCCGCCATCAGGACCCGCTCCTCCTTCTATGCGCTCCTGGCCGAGAACCGCGACATCCTGAAGCTGCTCACCTCGATGTTCGGCATGTCCGAGTTCCTCTCCAAGATCTTCATCGGGCACCCGGAGCTTTTGGACAGCATGATCACCCGCGGCTACGCCTACCTGCAGAAGGAGCGAGCCACCATGGCGGCGGAGCTCGACACCGTGCTCACCCAGGCGGACGGCTTCGAGGAGCAGCTCGACGCCATGCGGCGCTACCGGCACGAGGAGTTCCTGCGCATCGGCATGAACGACATCCACGGCAAGATGGGGCAGCCCGAGGTCGCCCTGCAGCTCACCAACCTGGCCGAGGTCTGCCTGGACGCCGCCTGCTGCATGGCGACCGGGGAGCTCTCCCGCTTCGGGCGCCCGCAGGTCCTGCAGGAGGACGGCTCCACCCGCGAGGCCTCGTTCGCCATCGTCGCCATGGGGAAGCTGGGCGGGTTCGAGCTCAACTACCACTCAGACCTCGACATCATCTACATCTACGACGGCCAGGGGATGACGGACGGCGAGAAGAGCATCAGCAACCGCGAGTACTTCGCCAAGCTGGGGCAGAAGATCATCATGGTCCTGACCACCCAGACCCGCGAGGGGTACGTCTACAAGATAGACACGCGGCTGCGCCCCTCGGGGAACGCCGGTCCCCTGGTCACCTCGCTGGAATCGTTCCAGGGCTACCATGGCACCGAGTCCCAGATCTGGGAGCGCCAGGCGCTCACCAAGGCGCGGGTCACCTACGGCGCGCCGGGGCTCAGGAGCGCGGTCGAGCAGGTGATCGAGCGCGCCGTCTACGGGGCCGGCGCCGACCGGACGGTGCGCGGCGAGATCCACCGCCTGCGCATGCGCATGGAGACGGAACTGGCCAAGGAGACCACCGGAAGCTACAACATAAAGACCGGGCGGGGCGGCATGGTGGACGTGGAGTTCACGGTCCAGTACCTGCAGTTAGGCCACGGGATCGAGTACCCGGAGCTCAGGAACTGCAACACGCTCGGCGCGCTGGAGGCGATGCGGCGGCTCGGCATCCTTGCCGAGGACGACTACCAGGCGCTTTCCGAGGGGTACCGGTTCCTGCGCCGCCTGGAAAACCGCCTGCGCCTCATCCACGACTACTCCATGAACGACCTGGGCGGCCCGCTCAAGTACCTCAACAAGCTGGCCCGCAGGCTCGGCTACGACGCGCTGCTGAAGAACCCGGGCGAGGCGCTGATGGCGGACTACGAGAGGGTCACCTCCGCGGTCCGGGCGGTCTACGAAAAGGTGCTCGGAGGGGGGCAGTGATGGAAGTGAGGATCTACTACGAGGATACCGATGCGGGAGGGGTGGTCTACCATGCCAACTACCTGCGCTACATGGAACGGGGCAGGACCGAGTTCCTGCGGGAGCGCGGGCTCTCGGTGCAGGCCATGCACGACGAGGGGATCATCTTTCCGGTGGTGGCCATGGAGCTGAACTACCGCTCCCCGGCGCGCCTGGACGACCTATTGGAGGTGGAGACCAGCATCCTCGCGGTGAAGAACAGTTCGTTCGTCGCGGGGCAGAAGGTGCTCCGCAAGGCGGACGGCAGGCTCCTGGTGGAGGCGCGGGTAACGCTTGCCTGCGTCGGGGCGGGGATGCGGGCGCAGCGCCTCCCCACCGAGTTGCGCGAGCTGCTACGAACTGAGCTTAACGACTGAATCATGCGTCGCAGCCTGACATTCAGCGCAATGCGCAGGGGCGACCGGTGGGTCGCCCTTTTCTGTTGCCAGGGCCGGCCGGGAAATTTGCAGGGAGGAACCGGAAATAAAAGGCAGGGCGACCCGCCGGGTCGCCCCTACATGGTTTTTTACCAGATCGACCGACTCTTAGCGCGCCCCGCGCTCCTCGAGATACATGTCGATTGCCAGGAGGAACACCCCGACGCAGATGGCGGAGTCGGCTATGTTGAAGGCGGGCCAGTGGTGGTCGTACCAGTGGACGTCCAGGAAGTCGATCACCTCGCCGAGCCGTATCCGGTCGATCAGGTTGCCGAGCGCACCGGAGAAGATCAGCGACAGCGAGAGCGCGGCCAGCTTCTGGTCATCCCGCAGCCGCTTGATGACGACGAAGATGACGCAGGCCGCGACCAGCGAGACCAGGATGAAAAAGGGGAGCCGGTAGGTCGAGCTGGCCAGGATCCCGAACGCCGCCCCCTTGTTGCGCAGGTAGGTGATGTTGAAGAACCGCTCGACCACGGTGATGGAGTTGTGCAGCGCCATGCTCCGGTCGATGTAGAGCTTGGTCACCTGGTCCAGGGCCAGCACGAGCACCGAGACGGCCAGCAGTATCCGATATCTGAATGTCATAGGAAGTATCCTGTGTCCAGGGGGTGGCGACTAGGGGCTAGAGACTGGAAGAACCAGCCCCTCCCCCCCGGCCCCCGGCCCCTGGTTTCTAGTTTTTAACCGCCGCCAGGCACTTCGGGCAGAGGGTCGGGTGCTCCGCATCCTGCCCGATCTCCTCATCGTAGCACCAGCAACGCTCGCACTTGACTCCCGGTGCGGCGCTCACCAGGATCTCCAGCGCCTCGCCCCCTTCCGTCCGGTACACGTCGCCCGAAAGCTCATCGGCAAGCTCCGCCTTGGAAACGATGAAGATACCTGCCAATTCACCCTCGAACTCACGGAGCAGCTCGGCCGTCTCGCCGGAGGCCTTGATGGCGACCGCCGCGTCGAGGGAGTGGCCGATCACCTTCTTGACCCGGGCAAGCTCGAGCGCCTTGGAAACCTCGCCGCGGACCTTCATCACCTTTTCCCAGCGCGCGGCCAGAGCATCATCCTTGCATTCCGGGGTGAACGCCGGGAAGAGCGCCAGGTGCACGCTCGCCTCCCGCTCTCCCGGCATGACGGCCCAGACCTCTTCGGAGGTGAAGGAGAGCACCGGCGCCACCATCCGGACCAGGTTGTCCAGGATGGTGTACATGACCGTCTGGGCGCTTCTCCTGGCCAGCGAGGAGCCCTTGGAGGTGTAGACCCGGTCCTTCAGGATGTCGAGGTAGAAGGAGCTCATCTCGACGGTGCAGAAACCATTCACCGCGTGGTACAGGATGTGGAACTCGCAGTCGTTGTAGGAGGCGAGCACCTTTTCCTTGAGAAGCTCCAGCTGGTGCATGGCCCAGCGGTCGATCTCCGGCATGTCGGCGTACGCCACGGTGTCGCTCGCCGGATCGAAATCGTGGATGTTGCCGAGGATGTAGCGGCAGGTGTTCCTGATGCGGCGGTAGCTCTCGGAAAGCCGGGTCAGGATCTCCTGGGAGATGCGCAGGTCCTCGCGGTAGTCCTGGGCGGCTACCCAGAGCCGCAGCACGTCGGCGCCGAACTTCTTGATGACGTCCTCGGGAGCGACCACGTTTCCGACCGACTTGCTCATCTTGCGGCCGGAGCCGTCCATGACGAAGCCGTGGGTCAGCACGTTCTTGTAGGGCGCCCTGCCGCGGGTGCCGACCGAGGAGAGCAGCGAGGAATGGAACCAGCCACGGTGCTGGTCGCTCCCCTCCAGGTACATGTCGGCCGGGCTTCCCAGGTTGGGGCGGAGCTCAAGCACCGCCGCATGGGACACGCCGGAGTCGAACCAGACGTCGAGGATGTCGGTTTCCTTGTCGAACTCGGCCTTGCCGCAGGAGGGGCAAACGGTCCCCTCCGGCAGGAAGGCGGCGGTGTCCCAGTCGTACCAGATGTCGGAGCCGTGCTCGGTGAAGAGGTCGGCCACGTGGTGCATGACGCGGCCGTCCGCCATGACGTCGCCGCAGCTCTTGCAGTAAAACGCCGCGATCGGCACCCCCCAGGAGCGCTGACGCGAGACGCACCAGTCGGGCCGGTTCTCGATCATGCCGTAGATGCGATCCTTGCCCCACTTCGGTATCCAGTTCACGGTGTCGATCTGGGCGAGCGCATTGGCGCGCAGCCCGTTCTTCTCCATGGAGATGAACCACTGCTCGGTGGCCCGGAAGATGATCGGCTTCTTGCAGCGCCAGCAGTGCGGGTAGGAGTGGGTAATTTCCCTCTGCGCCAGGAGAGCCCCGACCTCGACCAGCTTCTCGATCACGGTCTTGTTGGCGTCGAAGACGAACTGGCCGGCGAAGAACTCGATGTTCTCGTAGAAGCGCCCGCGGTTGTCGACCGGGTTGTAGATCTCGAGCCCCTCGCGAAGACCTAGCTCGTAGTCTTCCTGGCCGTGCCCGGGTGCCGTGTGCACGCAGCCGGTGCCGGCCTCCAGGGTGACGTGCTCGCCCAGGAGGATGACCGAATCCTGGTCGTAGAACGGGTGCCGGCAGAGCCTGCGCTCGAGGAGCTTGGAGGGGAATCTCGCCACCACCTCGCCTTCCGCGGCGATCTGCTTCAGGAAGCTCTCCTTCAGGCCGTCGGCGACGATCAGCATCTCGCCGTTCACCAGGAGCGCCACGTAGTCGAGCTCCGGGTGCAGCGCCACGGCGAGGTTGGCCGGGAGCGTCCAGGGGGTCGTGGTCCAGATGACGACCGAGCAGGCCTTCCCCGCCAGTTCGGGAACCACCCCGCCCAGATCGTCCTTCACCGGGAACTTGACGAACACCGACGGGGAGTTGTGGTCCGCGTACTCCACCTCGGCCTCGGCCAGCGCCGTGCCGCAGGAGGAGCACCAGTGCACCGGCTTCTTCCCCTTGTAGAGGCCGCCGTTTTCGGCGAAGCGGGCGAGCTCGCGGGCGATGGTCCCCTCGTAGCTGTGGTGCAGGGTGAGATAGGGAGTTTCCCACTCGCCCAGGATTCCGAGCCGCTCGAACTCGGCGCGCTGGATCGCCACGAACTTGGCGGCGTACTCGCGGCAGAGCTTGCGCATCTGGAGCTTGGAGATCTCGTGCTTCTTGGAACCGAGGTTCTTCTCCACCTGCAGCTCGATGGGGAGCCCGTGGCAGTCCCACCCCGGGACGTAGGGGGCGTCGAAGCCGCTCATGCGCTTGCTTTTGAGGACGATGTCCTTCAATATCTTGTTCAGGGCGTGCCCGATATGGATGTGGCCGTTGGCGTAGGGGGGGCCGTCGTGCAGGATGTAGCGCGGCCTCCCGGCGCCGACCTCTTCGATCTTCGCGTAGAGTGCGGTCTGCTCCCACAGCTTCAGCATCTCGGGCTCGCGCTGGGGGAGATTTCCCTTCATCGGGAAGGCGGTGAGGGGCAGATTGAGTGTTTCCTTGTAGTCCATTTAAGCGGCCTCCGCTATTGGTTAAAACCTTGAGAGAAACGATTAAAGCTACAAGGAAACCCGCGTAATGTCAAGCGCAAAGGGGGATTTCTGTTGTATTAGCCAGGGCCTGATGCTATAAGAGCGCTGCTAATTAACGGAGGTGTGCCGGCCATGCAAAAATACGTGGAATCTTATTGGAGCGGCATCGTCAAGTCGATGGGGCTTGTCTTTGGCGACATCGGCACCAGCCCCATATATACCCTGACCGTCATCTTCGCCATCACCAAACCGACCCAGGACAACATCTTCGGCATCCTCTCGCTCATCGTCTGGACCCTGATCATCCTGGTGACCGTGGAGTACGCCTGGCTCGCCATGAGTCTCGGCAGGAAGGGCGAAGGGGGCACCATCGTACTGAAGGAGATCCTGGCCCGGCTCCTCAAGGGCGGGCGCTACTTAGGCCTGGTGAGCTTTCTCTCCTTCGTCGGAGTCTCCCTGCTCCTGGGGGACGGCGTGATCACCCCCGCCATCAGTATCCTCTCCGCCGTGGAGGGTCTGGTGCTGATACCCGCCTTGGCGGGCCTCCCGCAGGGAGCGCTCATCCTGTTCGCCGCCTGCATCGCTGTCACCCTCTTCGTATTCCAGTTCAAGGGGACCGACAAGGTGGCGCGGCTCTTCGGGCCGCTCATGGTCCTCTGGTTCGTTGCCCTCGCCCTTTCGGGCGTCGCCGCCATTGCCCAGTACCCGGGGATCGTGAAGGCGGTGAGCCCCTGGTACGCGGTCAAGTTCTTCGTGGAAAACGGCTGGTCCGGCTTCTTCGTGCTCTCAGAGGTGATCCTGTGCGCCACCGGCGGCGAGGCGCTCTACGCGGACATGGGGCATCTGGGGAGAAAGCCCATCCTCAGGGCGTGGTACTTCGTCTTCGCGGCGCTCGTCATCAACTACCTGGGACAGGGGGCCTTCCTCCTCACCCATCCGGACGCGAAGAACACGCTGTTCGGCATGGTGCAGAGCCAGTCCCAGTTCCTCTACATACCGTTTCTTATCCTCACCATCCTGGCTACGGTGATCGCGTCCCAGGCCCTGATCAGCGGCGTCTTCTCCATCGTGTACCAGGGGATCACCACCCGGATCATGCCGCTCATGAAAGTGGACTACACCTCGAGCCACCTGAAGTCCCAGATCTACATAGGATCGGTGAACTGGTTCCTGATGATCCTGGTCATCTTCATCATGCTGCTGTTCAAGAAGTCCGAGAACCTGGCGGCCGCTTACGGCCTGGCGGTCACCGGGACCATGGCGATCACCGGGATCATGATGACCATCATCTTCGCCCACACCACGAAGAAGTGGAAGGTGCCGGTAGCGCTCTTCGTCACGGTCGTCGACATTATCTTTTTGATCGCAAACCTGAACAAGCTGCCGCATGGCGGCTACTGGTCGCTCATCCTGGCCGGGGTCCCCTTCGGCACCATCCTGATCTGGACCAAGGGGCAGCGCGCCCTCTACAAGGCACTCCGCCCGCTCGACATAGAAACCTTCCTGGTCTCCTATGAACAGATCTATGCCAAGGGGCGCAATATTCCCGGTACCGGGCTCTTCTTCACCCGCGAGTGGAACGTCATCCCACCTTACGTGGTGCACTGCATGATACGGAGCAACATCATCTACGAGCGCAACGTCTTCATCTCGATCGTGAGGACCGACGAGCCGTTCGGCGTCGGTTCCAAGCTGACCGTTGCGCGCGGCACCGGACTGGAATCGTTCGAGATCTTTGCCGGGTACATGGAGGTGATCGACATCGAGGGGCTCCTGAAGGCACACGGCATCCTCGAGAAGGTCATCTTCTACGGAGTCGAGGACATCACGACCAACAATCCGGTCTGGAAGGTCTTCTCGGCCATCAAGAAGCTCAGCCCGAACTTCGTCCAGTTCAACAAGCTCCCCGTCAGCAAGCTGCAGGGGGTGCTGACCCGGGTGGAGATGTAGCCTGCGGGTCGGGGTTTTTTGAACGAAACAAGCCGCTTCCTGGCAAAGGAAGCGGCTTGTTTTTTGGAACTTGCGGTACGGGGAAGGTCGGGCACTCCCGGCCGCAGCCATAAAAGGCGTGTGGTGCTGCGGCTACACCATATCCAGCATGTTGCCCCAGCTATCCTTCATCTGAATGCGGTGCAGGGCGTTCAGCCCTTTGACCTCGTAGGCTATCTTCTCCGCTTCTTCCTCAGTGAGGCCAACCTTGGGACGCACACCCATCCAGTGGGTTGATTGACCCGAGGGAGATTCGAGGGGGCGTGGCAGGGGGGGGCCGGGCTTAAATTTCTTGTCGAAAAATAACGCAGCCTCGTACTGGTTGCCGTGCTTCACCAGACAGATTTCCAGCAAGGCACCCGTGTTCTGCAAGACCCTCTCAAGGATCAGTTCCTCGACTTCCATAGTCTCCGGCATGTCTGTGAATTCACTCATAGCTGGATCTCCATTTGTCCCGTCTTAGGGACGACTACCTAGATATATTGAGTTCTTTTCGACCGGCCTGCCAATTACTTTAGCAGTATTTTCGCCAGGCGCAACGGCCGATCTTCCGGCCCGGGGCGAGCGGGCTGCGCCGCCAAGGTTCGTCAAGGTCTCCCCTGCAGCTGTTCCACGGCATCTGTTCCACGGCATCTGTTCACGGCAGTTGTTCCACGGCAGCCGCCCCTGCCTGTCAGACGACACGCAGCTTGACGACCAGCGGGAGGTGGTCCGACGCGACCCGGGTCAGTTTGGTCTGGGGGATCTGGACGCTCTCGACGTTCAGGTCAGGGGAAACGAACAGGTGGTCGAACCGCACCAGGGGGTAGTGACTCGGGAAGGTCCATTCGGTGTGCCCGAAAGACAGGCTCGCCTGCTCGTCGTTCAGACTATCCTTGAGGCGCTTGTGGATGGCCGAGCTGGGCAGGGCGTTGAAATCGCCGCACAGGATGATGGGAGGGCGGCATTCCGGATGCTGGATCCACTCCGGCCCGCAGAGCACCTTCACCTGGGAGGAGCGCTCGGGCGGGGTGAGCCCCAGGTGAGTGTTGATAACCTGCAGCATGTGCCCGCCGATCTCGATTTCCACCCAGAGCACGCCCCGGGGATAAATGGAGCGTCGGCTGCTTACGGAATGAAGCCCCCCCGCCCTGACAAGCCGCATGGGAAAGCGGCTCAGCACGACGTTGCCGCAGCGCTCCCTTTCCATGAAGACGAGGCGACGCTCCGCCTCAAGCTGTGCCAGCTCGTGGGCGAGATCCAGTGAAGCTCCGCCTTCTTCGGGGCGGAACCTGGCACCGGGAAGCTCCTGGAGAGCGACGATGTCCGGCTGATGGGCGTCAATCACCTGGGCGATGCGCAGGGCCGAGGTGTGCCGGTCGTTGCCGATCAGGCGGTGGACGTTGTACGTCATGATGGTGAATGAGCAGTCTTTCTGTGGCATGGCGCCCCTTACTGGTTGCCCTGAAAGGACCTTTCCCCGCGATGCGATGGGAAGGTTACGCTTCCCCATTATACACCGTTTCACATGGGCCTTTTAGGTCCCTTCCGGAATTCCGTCAGGGCGAGCTGTGAAATGGTCCGAGATCTTTACAGTTTTCCCCTTGACAACTTGAACCGATGACACTACATTTACAACTATTGTAAAGGGGAGTAGTTATCGGTCTGAGAAAGGACCGACCCGGATTCCGTCAATACGGTCGAAAGACCCGGGACCGGGGCAGATAATTCTGTCAACAAGACCTTTATCCAGGCAACCATGCCGAGGGTAAAGGTCTTTTTTTTTACCCTCGGCGAACACAGTTCCTATGCGGATGCTGCTCAATATCGTCGGAGGCAACTAAAATGAACGAACTCAAAACCACCCTCCCGCTCTCCCTCCTTACCGTCCTCATGGTCACCATGGGGAGCGCCGTCGGCGGCAAGTCCGGAATGGTCTTCGCCTTTACCATGGCTCTCGGCATGAACTTCTTCTCCCACTGGTTTTCCGATAAGATCGTCCTTACGAGTGGAGGAGCGCATCGCGCGGCTGGAAGCGCTTGCCCGTTGCCCCAAAGGCACCAGATTTTCGCAGGGGCGCCCCTTGCGGGTGCCCAGACTACTGTATAGTTACCGTTAACCTTTGATAATGATTTAAAACGAAGGAGGTTGTACCCATGGAGTGGCTGACGGATCCGCAGGTATGGATGGCACTGGTGACGCTGAGCGCACTGGAAATCGTGCTCGGGATCGACAATATCATCTTTATCTCCATACAGGCCAGCAAGCTTCCCGCCCACCAGCAGGAGAGAGCCAGGCTGACGGGGCTCGGACTGGCCATGTTTATCCGCATCGGGCTGCTGTTCTCGCTTACCTGGCTGATGGGACTCACCTCACCGCTCTTCTCGGTGCTGGGCAACGAGATTTCCGGACGCGACCTGATCCTCATCTCGGGCGGGCTGTTTCTGCTCTGGAAAAGCACCATGGAGATCCACGAGAAGCTGGAAGGCGATGAGATCGTGCTAGCCACCGGTGTAGGGGCAACCTTTGGCGCTGTCATTGTTCAAATCCTCCTGCTGGACATCGTCTTCTCTCTTGATTCGATCATTACCGCCCTGGGAATGGCCAGCCAGCTTGCCATAATGATTGCCGCAGTCGTCATCGCCGTCGGGTTCATGATGCTTTTCTCCGGGAAGATCAGCGCCTTCGTAGAAAAGCACCCGACCATCAAGATGCTGGCGTTAAGCTTTCTGCTGCTGATCGGGATAGCGCTGATCGGAGACGGCTTCGACATGCACATACCCAAAGGATATATCTATTTCGCCATGGCCTTCTCGGTTATGGTCGAGATGCTCAACCTGCGACTCAGGCGCGGTACGCCGGTCCACCTGCATGAGCCACATCTGGTAGACCCCGAGCAGGGAAAAAACCCGGGCAAACCCGGCTCAGCCGGAAACAACACAATCAAGGAGACAGTAAAATGAAAAGGAACGTTGTCAGGATTTTTGCGGTACTGGCCGCCGTCATGTTTTTGAGCATCACCGTGCTGGAGCTGAACGCCCAGGCAAGGATCGGGGGAAGCCGCTCCTTCGGCAGCCGCGGATCGCGCAGCTATTCCAGGCCGGTTAGCCCTTCCCCTCTGCAGAGTCAACCACGGCAGCAGTACACGCCTGCGCCGAGCCCCTTTCAGCAGCAGGGGGGGGGCGGGTTCATGAGAAGCATGGCCGGCGGCATGGCCGGTGGCATGCTGGGCAGCATGCTGTTCAGCGGCTCTGCGGGAGCCGGCAGCGGCATGGGTGGCGGCACGGGTGGCGGCGGTGGCATCGGCCTGTTTCAGATCATCCTTCTGGCGGGAGGAGGCTACCTGCTGTATCGGTATCTGAAGAAGAGACGCGATTAGGACAGTTTGCATTAAGACCTATGCAACCGCCGGCCTTGCCTCCCCGCTGGCTGCTTTCGGGAGGGGCATCTCGATCCACGCTGAGAATCAGCAGAAAAGGAGAAACCGATATGGAGTATCCGCAGAAGCAGAACCGTGGAGCATCCAGGAAAAATGGAAGTAAAAAGGACGAAAAGGCCATGAACCATGTGGTTTCCTTGCGCGTTAGCGATCAGGAGAAGAGGGTCCTCGAAAGGATCACGGAATCCACCCGCAAGAACGTGTCGGACGTTGTCCGGGAGGCCATCGAATTCTGGCTCTCCAATCGTAAAAGGTTTTGTCTTGAGCCTTGAAGCTCCAGAGAGACCTGGAGCCGTCGCTAAGGATGGACATCGTGCAGATGCAGAGGGCAAATCAACCAAGGAGCTCAAAAAAATGAAAAAAAAGATCGTCAGGGTATTCGCAGTGGTGGCAGCCGTCATGTTTATGAGCATGACGGTGCTGGAATTAAATGCCCACGCCAGGGTCGGCGGGAGCCGTTCCTCCGGAAGCCGCGGGTCGCGCAGCTACGCGCCGGCTACCCCCTATTCCCAGTCCGGCCCGTCACGCCAGCAGATGGCACCCGCGTCGAGCCCCTTCCAGCAGATGGGCGGCGGCGGTTTCATGAGAAGCATGGCAGGCGGAATCATGGGGGGTATGCTGGGAGGCATGCTGTTCAGGAGCCTCGGCATGGCCGGCGGCGCCGGCGGCATGGGTGGCGGCGGCATCGGCATGTTTGAAATAATCCTGCTGGCCGGGATAGGCTACCTCATCTACCGGTTTGTGAAGAATAAGAGAGAAGCCAGCGTCGTCGCCCCTTACGGTCAGGGAGGGTACCAGGACGTACCTCTGGCCCCCGTTTCCTACCAATGCCAGGGCAACGAGTCCGCATCGGGCGAGACAGATGCCGGCCTGGCTCATATCCGCCAGATGGACCCCTCCTTTGACGAGAGCCGCTTCAGCGACACGGTCATGGACGTCTTCTTCAAGATCCAGGGAGGGTGGATGAACCGTGACCTGTCGACGGTATCCGGGCTCCTGACCGACGAGATGAAGCGGATATTCCAGGAAGACCTGGACCGCCTGCTGCGGGATAAGCAGATCAACAGGCTGGAGAATATTGCCGTCCGGAAGGTGGAGATATCAGAGGTGTGGCAGGAGTCGGGACAGGATTATATCACCGCCCTGATTCATGCGAACCTGCTCGACTACACAACCGATGATGCAACCGGCGCGGTGGTGTCCGGCAGCAAGACAGATCCGGTGAAATTCGAGGAGTACTGGACCGTTACCCGGCCCGTCGGCAACAACCCCTGGCGGCTGTCGGCGATCAACCAGAAATAGCGGTCCTGAAGGATACGGGGGAAAAAACTGGCCTGGACGCCCACCGTCGGCGTCCAGGCCTTTATTATGGAAGTAAAACGATTCAGCTGGGGTTGGCTCCTGCAGCCGTAGGGTGGGCCTTGCCCACCGGCAGCCGCAGGCCAACTGCAACAGCAAGCATGGCTCTCAGGGGGATCCGTAAGACGCTTGACAAATAGTGATAATAGATTAAATTTCCATTATCATTATTAGGGAGGTGTATCAGCTCATGCCTTTAATTCAAGTGGTATTGGTCCTGATCGTGGTTGGTGTTGTACTTGGGCTCATCAACCGGTTCATTCCTATGGCGGGATCCATAAAGTCTATATTGAATGCCGTTGTGATCATCGCGGTTGTTTTGTGGCTCCTGAGCGTTTTCGGACTTTTAGGTTATCTCTCCAAGGTCCATGTAGGGAAGTGAACAAGTCCGTGGTACCTTCTGCAAAAAAAAGCCGCTTTTGCTAGAAGCGGCTTGCAGGAAACAGTTTGCTAACGCAGAAGGTGCCTGCGCATCATGCGGTACTATTTACCGTGGCTTTTTTTAACTTCGCCGACCTTCTCCTGGATTTTCCCCCCGAATTTCTCTACGTGCCCTTCCATTGTCAATTTGGGGCTGCTCACGGCCTTACCTACGACCTCTTTAACTTTGCCCTTCGCTTCATGAAGCTTGCCTTCCATTTTGTCTTTCGTGCTTCCTTTCATTAGTTGTCACCTCCTCCAGCAAGAGGCATTGGTGCTTTCATGGTCTAATTATATTATTCTTATCTTATTATAGCAATGCGAAAAATCTGAGCGTGATCTGTTACAGCCGCACTATTTTCTTTTGATCATATTCCCCACAAAGCTTCTCCAGATTTCCGCCCGCGGACGCATGGGCAATGACAATCTCGTCAGCCAGATCCATCATCAGGCGGTTGCGCTGGAAGCACTTCGCCTCACACGCGTGGCTCACGCTGTCGGCATAGCGGGTGATGACCAGCAGGCGGCCGGCTTCCACGGGAGCGCTCAGCTCCGGATCCAGCCTCTGCAGCCCCTTGGCAAGGGCGATGATGATGGGCTGGGTACCTTTCAAAAGATGGCAGAGAACGTCCTTTTCGATGGGCGAGTGGTATCCGGAAATCACGCAGAGGCCTTCCTCACGCTTCTGGTCGGCCCACTGGCAGGACTTGAGCGCAGCCGCCTCGGGGCACCTGCGCGAGCAGAGGAAAGCGACCTTGTAGAGATTGAGCAGCTCGACATTGCCGAGGGAGTGCATCGGTCAAATCCTCCTTCAACTCAGTGCACGGAATTACCGTCAGCAGCATAGAAGCAGACAGTTACACGACCTGCGTCAGGCCGAAGTTCTCCTGGATCTCGGCTGGCGCTTCTTCGAAACGGCTGAACTCCATGGTATAGTTCCCGCGACCTTTGGTGACGCTGCGCAGCTCGGTCATGTAGCCGAACATCTGGGCCAACGGCACGGTCGCCCGCACCAACTGGCTGTCGCCCCGCTCTTCGAGACTTTCCACCCGGCCGCGCTTTTGCAGGAGCGAGCCCAGCACTTTCCCGAGATTCCCCGTGGGAATTTCCAGTTCCAGGGACATGACCGGCTCCAGGAGCAGGGGACTCCCTTCCCGAGCCGCCAGCATCATGCCGCGCTGCGCCGCCGCCCAGAGCGCCGACTCGGCCGGCACCCCGGCCTCGACGGGAATTTCCAGCACCTCCAGCTCCAGATCGGTGAGAGAATAGCCGGTACGGCAACCGGCGAGGCATCCCTGCTGCAAGCTTTGCTCCACGATGGCCAGAAGCTCCGGGGTGAGCGGAGGCTCGGCCGGCGGCAGCACGATGCGCACGCCGCTTCCCCGCGGCAAAGGAGTAAGTCGCAGTACCAGCTCTGCCATCTCCGTGCGCCGGTCCCCTCCTTCCAGATGAAGCATCTCCCGCCGCACCACCTGCTGCCGCAGGGTCTCCCGATAGACCACCCGCGGCCGGCCGGTCTTCACCTGCACCCCGTACTCGCGGCGGAGCCGGTCGAGGATGATCTCCAGGTGGAGTTCCCCCATGCCGGTAAGGATGGTCTGGCCGGTTTCCTGATCCTCGTGCACCCTGAAGGTCGGATCCTCCCAGCGGAACTTTTCCAGGGAGGAGAAGAGATGCTCCCGGTCCCCCACCCCCTTTGCTTCCACCGCCAGCGACACCACCGGTTCCGGTACGTCGAGCCCTTCGAGCACGAGCGGCCGGAGGGGATCGCACAGGGTATCGCCAGTCAGGGTAACCTGGCAGCCGGAAACGGCAACGATGTCGCCGGCCAGTGCTTCCCCGATTTCCTCCCGCCGGTGGGCGTGGACGCGGAACAGCTGCCTGATCCGCTCCGGGGAGCGCTGGGTGCTGTTGAGCAGGGCCGCCCCGGTCCGGATCGTGCCGCTGTAGATGCGCAGGTAGGTGAGCCGCCGCCCTTCCTCGGCCATGACCTTGAAGGCCAAGGCCCGCAGCGGCGCGGCGGAATCGCAGGTGAGGGTCTCCTTTTCCCCGGTGGCCGGATGGTGGCCGACCAGCGCCGGGAGGTCCAGAGGGGACGGGAGGTAGTCGCAGACCGCGTCCAGCAGCGGCTGGATACCCTTGTTGCGGAGCGCCGAGCCGAGCAAGACCGGGAATATCCGGCAAGCGAGGGTTCCCCGCCGCAGCGCCACCCGCAGCCGTTGCGCTGGTACCTTTGCCCCGTCGAGAAAGTCTGCCATAACCTCGTCATCGAAATCGGCGGCCGCCTCGGTCAGCTTCAGCCGCGCCTCGTTCACCTTTTCCGCAACCCCGGGCTCGATCGGTCCCCGCAGTACCGTCTTCCCCTGGTCGGTCTCGCTGAAGATGAGCGTCTCCTCGTTCAAGAGGTCGATTACCCCGGCAAAGCCGGCTTCTTCGCCAATAGGAAGTTGGAGGAGCACGGGCCGCGCCCTGAGCCGCTTCGTCATTTGATGCAAGGCCTGAAGGTAGTCGGCGCCGGCCCGGTCGATCTTGTTGATGAAACAGATCCGGGGCACGCCGTAGCGGTCGGCCTGCCGCCAGACCAATTCGCTCTGGGGCTGGACCCCCTCCACCGCACTGAAGATCGCCACCGCCCCGTCCAGCGCCCGCATACTCCGCTCCACCTCAATCGTGAAGTCGATGTGGCCCGGGGTGTCGATCAGGTTGAACCGGCATTTCCCCCAGCGGCAGGTGGTAGCGGTGGCAGTGATGGTGATGCCGCGCTCCTGCTCCTGAGGCATCCAGTCCATGACCGCCTGGCCGTTATGCACCTCCCCCATCTTGCGGGTTTCGCCGCTGTAAAAGAGGATGCGCTCCGACACAGTGGTCTTGCCTGCATCGATGTGGGATATGATGCCGATATTGCGTATGGAGCGTATATCATCAAGAGGCAGAATCGTCGTTCTCCTTCTGGGCACCCCTTTTTTGTCTGAGCGGAACAGGGGGCAGTCCATGGAATAAAGCAGTTTATCAGCGGTAAACTTTATCACTTGGTTAAGCCCGTGCAACACCATCTCCCGACTTATGTGAGAACAGACCAACATCTCATGGCGGCCAAAACAGCTACCAGCCTCCAGCATCAGTGTGACTCGGCTCCAGGCGCGTACCGCGAACTCCCCGTCTCCATTGCGCACAGCACCCCACTGGTCAACCTATCGATTTTTTGCTAGAATATGGTCATTTAACAAGAGGTTCCCTGGGCCTATCCAGAGCAAAGGTGAGACAATGTAGTTCGGCGGGACCAGTCCGGGCTAGGCAGGTTGGCATTGGGAGGACGATAATGAATGAGTCAACCATTCGGAACTCGGCAGTGACCTCCATAATCAAGCGATTGTTATGTCTAGCATGGTTCGCCATGCTGATTTTTGTGAACCTTCCCGCCGTTGCCTTTGCCAGACCACCATGTCCAGGAATTCACGTACAAATTCTCAACATTAGAAACAGCCACGGGAGCGTAGCTTGTGCGCTCTTCGAATCACCAAGTGGCTTTCCCACCGAGTATCTGCGCTCGGCAACGAATATTATGACGATAAAGATCCGGAAGTCACAAGCAAGCTGCGACTTTGAAGACATCCCGCCGGGGACATATGCCCTGGCCGTCGTTCATGACGAGAATATGAACGGAAAGCTCGATACCAACTTGCTGGGTGTCCCCACTGAAGGCTATGGTTTTCCGAACGGGGCAAAGGCCTTGTTCAGTGCGCCTTCGTTTTCAGCCGCCAGCTTCCCGTACGACGGGCAGAGCCTGGATCTGACGATCAGCCTGCACTACTGAGCTTTCTTAGTCTATTAATCCTCTTGCCTCCCCTGAAACCCGCGCAGAATTCACGTTAGATCTGGGCTGGGCCGCACAGATGGCAGCAGACCTACTCCAAACCGATTTCGCCGAGGTGTGGAAAGGAGGGGAGACGTCGATAGCGGTACAGGCGGGAAGTCTTGTGTGTTACGGGGCAACTCCGGAACTGGGGATGATAGCCGCAGAAGTCGGGAAAGGGGACTACATTACTCAATCTGCTGCCTGTCGTTTTTGCCGGAACCGGGCGGACCGATCATCGGAACAAAATAGGTGCCTGCTTATCATCCTGGATAAATCAATTAGGCGGGAAAAAATGCCACCCATCGCTATTGACGACACCACCTACCATTTTCCTATCAATCTAATCTGTTTGCCTGCCGCCGCTAACCAAAATTGACCGTTTACCAATTCGGCAACAAGAGACCCGGTTAGAGCGCCTATGCCATCAGCAAGCAAATCATCCCAGCCAAAGCGGTTACTTCTTTCAAATTCATCCTTAATCTCCCAGGCAATTCCAGGGACCAAGGCTATCCCGAAAGATGTCAACGTACGTTCTGCCGGTCCCATCTGTCCTGCGTAGTGATACAAGACGGTCCCAGTTGCAAGCCCATAAACTGCACTTGAGCTGAAGTGGGCTATGTGGTCGCCTTCAATACCAAAAACAGGCGTGGCAAGCAACAGCAACGCCAAAATAATCACCTTACGCATACATCTCTCCGTCTTACAGTAAAATACTTTCCCCGCGCCGGTGCAGAAAGTCTATCACTTGGGAAAATATGCACAACGGGAAGACATCCGCGGAATTCCGGGGACATAGTACGGATAAAGCTGCGACACGTTGAGAGGAGTCGCGGGGTAGAGTAGAGAACAGGTTCGAGCATGCATGGAAACAACTGGAGCCTAAAGCAGATGATTTAAGGAATGATCGCCCACGTCCTCCTACGCTCTGGACTACCTTACTGCCGCTGGGTCCGGATTTTCCTGACACCCCCTCGTAATAGCAGGCCCACAACAAGAACCGTCACTGCATCGCCGATAAGCAACTCGGGCAACGGGTTACTCCATTTGTCCATGTTAGTTGTGCGTGAATAATAAGTAGGGCCCGCACGATACGCTTCACTGATCACTTGGCAGTTTATGAACAGCTGTCGTAACCACAACAATCGCCCCGAGCACAAGCAGAAGGATTCCCAAGCCTCTACCGCTCATTTGGAACCCTGCTGGTATTTCAAAACCAGGTGGATTTGACATTTCCTAGTGGCTCCCTCATTCGCAAGATCAGCAACTAACGACTCAATATGCGACGTCACTGCCCAGGACCTTGCCACCGTGAATGAAGAATCCACCGCGCTTATAAGTTTCGGTTGTGGCGAACGGTTGAATCGCGATTCTGTATTTTCCCCATGCAGCCTCTTTGGCCGGGTGGCCGGGTCAGGCCTGCGGGTGGCCGGGTCACGGGTGGCAGGGTCAGGCCTGAAAGCATGAAAGAAGTTTCAGTCTTTCATGCCTGACCCGGGACACTCCCTTCGAACAGCATGGGCGGGAGGATGGAGGGGATGCGCCGGGCCAGCATGGTCTTGCCGGAACCGGGCGGGCCGATCATCAGCCTGTTATATATAGTTCCTTCCCCAGAGAATTTGTACTGCGTGCGTTCTGGCGGCGACAGCCTCCCCGGCGGTAATTACCCGTAAAATATAGCTTGTCATGCGTCAGCTTGAAGATTATATTATGCGAGTGGTTAAATTCCGTAGGAATTTTTTAATTACGGGTATTCTATGCAGACACTAGAAGAAATATGCCCAGAGCATAATGTCCGGGAACCATTCCAGTTACTAGATCATTTCCATACTGAAGAATTATGTATCAAAGTCTTAAATATGGACTGTGGGCATCTCTTTACAGTAAAAAGCCAGAGGCCCACTTTTTCTGAAAAGGGTACCGGAAAGCAATAGAAGTAGCAGAAGGCCCGGTCTGCGGTAACTGCCGCTACCCTACAGCACTACGGCCACCTTATTTGCCGTCTATACTGTTCATATGCCTTACCCCACACCCTCTACAGGTCAAGGGTATCGATCGGTCGGAATAGGGTCTTTACTTAACCGGGCGAACCTATCATAAGCCTATTTTATTTAGTTCCCTCCTCGCCTTCCCGTGTCTAAAAAAGAGGTTAGTGAAATTATGGCCCTATTTAAAGAGAGCCACCTAAACTGTCGCTACTTCATTAGAAGTCTCATCGATCAATGGAAGTGCGGGTAAAAGGGCTGGTAATGCTTTATCTACGGATGTACCAAGAATATGCTTGATTGCGCTATTTAAATTTCCAATTGCCTGAGGTGCATCAGCAAGACCGCTTAATAATGCCGAACAAATAACTAATGCACCGATAATTTTTTTTCCATGATGGAGTATCTAAAGCAAGCTCTGCTTTTGCTTCCTGAAGATAACACACTAGCCGTTCTTTTTCAGCTTTTTGCATTTTATCATTGCTTCTTAAATTATCAATTGCTATGTTGATCTGAATATTAACAAAGCTAATGTCGACATTACTTGGCTTAAATATCTCATCATCATTCAGGGATTGAGGGGGTATAGTGGACCCCGGTTTGAGGACAATAGTTTAAGATGGTAGCCTGACCAAAAAGGAGCAGGCTATGAGTGAAAAGAATCGCAAGACCTTCACCGGTCAGTTTAAGGCCAAAGTCGCACTTGAGGCGATCCGCGGGGCTAAGACGGCAAACGAAATCGCCCAGGAGTTTGGTGTGC
>Ga0209540_10000302_pt1 | contig 51852 bp, 38 predicted proteins | sample BarGraIncu01121A_FD_184501 | JGI IMG/M metagenome (GOLD analysis project Ga0209540, IMG submission 184501) | Arctic peat soil microbial communities from Barrow, Alaska - Barrow Graham LP Incubations 011-21A (SPAdes) (version 2) | ecosystem: Environmental > Terrestrial > Soil > Wetlands > Peat... | reverse complement strand
ATGTTCATACTCGAGCGCATGCACTTTTTCAGCAATCATTTCGGGTGTGTCGGTGGGCAATATCGGGCATTTTGCCTGAAAAATGATACTTCCTTCGTCGTAATTGCTGTTTACATAATGAATGGTGATACCCGACTCTTTCTCACATGCTTCGGCTACGGCTTCGTGAACGCGTGAACCGTACATTCCTTTTCCACCAAACTTGGGTAGTAAGGCTGGGTGAATATTGATAATCTTCTGTGGAAATGCTTCAATTAATGGTTGAGGAATTTTGAGTAGAAATCCTGCTAAAACGATGCAATCAATATTATGGAGTTTTAGAAAAGCGAGAATAGTTTCGCCGGTCGAAAAATCTTCACGCGAAAAAGTGAAAGATGGAATCTGAAGTTTTTTTGCACGTTCGTGAACAAAAGCATCCGATTTATTTGAAATTATGACCGGAAATTCAAAATCTGAATTTTCTGAGAAAAAACGAATAATATTTTCAGCATTAGAGCCGGATCCGGAAGCAAAAATAGCTATTTTAAGAGACATGGTGAAATGTTTAATATTGCTCAAAAAGGAGATGTTTGTGCAATAAATTACTTTTTTATGAACAAAAACGAGGTTATGTCAAGAAAATTTCTTTCCTTTGCACCGCAAAATTAATAAAGAATTTCTATTTACAAACTTAAAAACAAAAATTATGTCAGAAGTTGAAGCAAAAGTAAAAGCTATTATCGTAGACAAATTAGGCGTAGAAGAAGCAGATGTAACTGCAACAGCAAGTTTTACAAATGACCTAGGTGCTGATTCATTGGATACTGTAGAATTGATTATGGAATTCGAAAAAGAATTCGGTATTTCTATTCCAGATGAACAAGCTGAAAAAATCACAACAGTAGGCGAAGCTATCGCTCACATAGAAGCTTTACAAAAATAAACTTTTACTACAACAATTTACTTATGGAATTGAAAAGAGTTGTAGTAACAGGTTTAGGTGCGATTACTCCTTTAGGATCTTCTGTTGCGGAAACGTGGGAGAATATCCAAAACGGTGTGAGCGGAGCTGGACTTATTACTCATTTCGATGCTTCACAGTTTAAAACTAAATTTGCCTGCGAAGTCAAAAATTTCGATCCTTCGAAATATTTCGACAGAAAAGAAGCACGTAAATTAGATCTTTATGCTCAGTATGCAATTGCAGCTGCTAAAGAAGCTATTGAAAACTGTGGGGTGGATTTAGAGACAGTAGATAAAGACGAAGTAGGAGTGATTTTTGCGGCCGGTATCGGCGGTATTCAAACTTTCGAACAGGAAATTGGATATTATTATCAAAATAAGGAACAAGGACCAAAATTTAATCCTTTCTTCATTCCTAAAATGATTTCGGATATTGCCGCGGGTCAAATTTCCATCATGTATGGTTTCCGTGGTCCGAATTATTCAACTGCTGCTGCTTGTGCTTCATCTACCAACGCTATTATTGATGCATTTACACATATTCGTATGGGTAAAGCAAATATGATTCTAGCCGGAGGTGCTGAAGCTGCAATAACTGCTGGTGGAGTAGGTGGCTTTAATGCATTGACAGCTTTGTCAACACGCAATGATAGTCCATCAACTGCATCTCGTCCTTTCAGTAAAAGCCGTGATGGTTTTGTGATGGGTGAAGGAGCCGGATGTCTTGTCCTCGAAGAATTGGAACATGCTTTAGCTCGTGGTGCTAATATACTTTGTGAAGTTGTAGGCGGCGGTATGTCTGCTGATGCTTATCACTTAACAGCTACACACCCCGAAGGTATTGGTGCGATTTTAGTGATGAAACGTGCATTGAAAGATGCCGGATTAAAACCTGAAGATATCGATTATATTAATGTTCACGGAACATCTACTCCGGTAGGAGACATTTCCGAATCTAAAGCGATTAAAGAAGTGTTTGGTGAGCAAGCGTACAAACTAAATATTAGTTCCACAAAATCCATGACCGGGCACTTATTAGGTGCTGCAGGTGCTGTTGAAGCTATTATTTCTGTGTTGTCGGTTGTAAATGATATCGTTCCACCAACTATTAACTTTACACCCGGAGATGAAGATCCCGACATCGATTACAATCTTAATTTTACCTTTAACAAGGCACAAAAACGAACTGTTAATGCGGCTTTGTCTAACACCTTCGGGTTTGGCGGACATAACGCGAGTGTAATTGTAAAAAAATACATAAAATAAGTTTGTGATTAAGTATATCCTTCGAAAAATAAGGCTCCTTTCGAATGCTCGAAAAGAGCCTTATTTTTTATTCTACAAAGTCTTGGGATTTTATCCCGATAAGATAGAGTATTATCAATTAGCCGTGCGACATAAATCTGTTTCAATACCTACCGAAAACGGCCATCTTTTGAGCAACGAACGACTCGAATTTTTAGGGGATGCTGTCCTCAATTCTGTTGTTACAGATATTCTTTATCGTCGCTATGAAAACCAACGTGAAGGCTTTTTGACCAATACCCGATCCAAAATTGTAAAACGAGATTCGTTAAATCAACTGGCTGTAGAAATCGGGTTGGATAAACTCGTCATGGTAACAAAGTATGTAAATACGCATACAAATAATAATATTTATGGAAATGCGCTGGAAGCTCTGATGGGAGCTATCTATCTGGATTATGGTTACAAGCAATGTAAAAAATTTGTTGAACAACGCTTGTTCCGCACTATTGTCAATCTGGATAAAGTAGCCGAAAACGAGGTTAATTTTAAATCAAAATTAATTGAGTGGTGTCAGAAAAACCGACTTCAAACTGAATTTGTATTAGTTGATGAAGTTCTAAGTAAGTCGAATAAACATTTGTTTCAATCCCGTTTACTAATTCAAGGAAAAACCATTTGCGAAGCATTTGGTCCAAGTAAAAAAGAATCACAACAAAATGCTTCGCGCATTGCCGATCAAATGATTCAATCCAATCCCAATTTTCTGAAAGATCTTATTTCAGAAACCCCTCAACCATCTGAGTTAATTTCTTTAGATGAACCGATTGATAGAAATTAAGGAGTAATTAATTACTATATTGATATAAATAGAATTATTGAATAGCACATTTCATATAAAATAGTGCATCCTTTTCATGTATTATTTCTATCTTTGTATTAAGAATTATTCATTTTCATTTTTATAAACTAAGAATCATGGAAAAACTTCATTTTGCTCAATTGGTATTTGCTCAAGCGAAAAAATATGGAGACAGAACTGCTCTATGCTATCGTGAAAAAATTAGTGACGAATGGACCAAGATTTCTTGGGTTTCACTTGCCAATCAGGTTTCTGCTCTCGCCAAAGCATTTGTTGAGTTAGGAGTAGTTGAACATCAAAGAGTAGCTCAATTTTCGCAAAACAAAGCCGAAAATCTGGTTGTGGATTTTGCCTTATTTGCCAATCGTGCTGTCATAGTACCTATGTATGCTACTTCTACCGTATCACAAGTTGAATTTATAGTGAATGATGCCGAAATAGAAATTATTTTTGTTGGCGATCAAAATCAATATAATATTGCCCTGGAAGTATTAGAGAATTCAAAATTCCTAAAAAAAATTATTGTTTTTGATAAAAATGTTGTATTTGCAGATGCAGAACACGCCATGTATTATGCCGATTTTCTGACCTTGGGCGAAAAATCGACGAAACACTTTGAAGTGCAACAGCGACAAAATGAAGCAATTGGTAAAGATATATCATGTATTTTATATACCTCCGGAACAACAGGCAACCCAAAAGGGGTAATGTTGCCGCATTCTTGTTTCAAGGAAGCGATGCGGGTAAATACAATGCGACTGACAACACTGAGTGACAAAGATATATCCATTGCTTTCCTACCTCTTTCTCACGTTTTTGAACGTACCTGGTGTTACTTGTGTATTTTCAATGGGGCTACAATTTACATCAACTTAAATCCAACTGAAATACAACAAACTATTAAAGATGTTCGTCCAACGATGATGTGTGCTGTTCCTCGTTTTTGGGAAAAGGTATACGCAGGTGTACAAGAAAATTTATCGCACTTTTCACCTTTTATGTTGGGTGTCGTAACATGGGCTATTGCAATTGGTAAAAAATACAATATTGATTACCTAAGACTTGGCAAGAAACCCAGTGTTTTATTACAACTTAAATACTCCATAGCCGATAAACTGATCTTTTCGAAAGTAAAAGAAACCCTGGGTATTGAAAATGCCAATATACTACCCACAGCCGGAGCAAAACTTTCGGATGAAATTACTTTATTTTTTAGAAGTATAGGAGTTCCCATCGTTTACGGATATGGACTGACTGAAAGTACGGCCACCGTTACTTGTTTCGAGGATCAAGGTTACGAAATTGGCACAGTAGGCACTATCATGCCCGATTTACAAGTAAAAATTGGAGAAGAAAATGAAATTTTACTCAAAGGAAAAACCATTTTCTCTGGTTATTACAATAATGCTGAAGCTACTGCAGTAGCATTTACCGAAGATGGTTGGTTCAAAACCGGCGATGCCGGTCATATTAAAGACAATAAAATCGTGTTGACTGATCGAATTAAAGACTTATTCAAGACTTCAAACGGGAAATATATTGCCCCTCAGGAAATTGAGACCCGTCTCGGATTGGATAAATATATTGAACAAGTAGCCGTCATTGGCAATGAACGTAATTACGTAACTGCCATTATTGCGCCGTCTATACCTGAACTTGAATCTTATGCAAAAAAGTCTAAAATTCAATACCAGAATGTGGATGAATTATTGAAATCTCCTTTAATATATGAATTAATAGAAAACCGCATAACCGATTTACAAAAGGGAATGGCGAATTATGAAATGATCAAACGCTTTACCTTAATCCCCAAAAGTTTTACAATCGAAACAGGGGAGCTGACTAATACTTTGAAAATACGTCGAGCCATCATAATGCAAAAATACAAACTGCTTATTGATGAAATGTATAGCAGATAAGGTATATTTAACGCTTTTTGGAAATAAATGTACGAATTGTATGTTTTATAACATTTATTTTGTACTTTTGTGCCGATATTGTTTTACGAACAAAAACTTTACAAACTAAACTATTATGTTATTAGAAAAAATTGGTATCAATGCCGGCTTAGTATGGGCTGCATTGAAAGGCAGTGAGTTGAATGTGAAAGCTATAAAAAAAACAACTAAACTTGCAGAAAAAGACTTAAATTTAGCCTTAGGCTGGTTAGCACGCGAAGGCAAAGTTAAATTCAATGAAGTTGATGGCGAATTATTCGTTAGCTTGGCTTAATTGACATTAAAAAAAAAGCGAGAATGTGTAAAACCGTTCTCGCTTTTTTTTTAATAAATGAAAATTCTCTTTCGAACGAAAAATTAGAAGTTGTAAATTAATAGAATTTACTGTTTTATATGGTGTCTCTTTTTAGTAATATTAAAAAGTTGTCTACAATTCACAGAAAATATGGATTTTTCTATCCAATAAATTTCGGAAATTAAAAAAATGGACGTATCTTTGCACCCGCTTTAAGAGAAAAGCATAACACAAATTGCGAAAATAGCTCAGTTGGTAGAGCACGACCTTGCCAAGGTCGGGGTCGCGGGTTCGAGTCCCGTTTTTCGCTCAAACGAATAATTGGAATACCATTACAACGGGACGAGAAGTTTATCCCGATGTTTATCGGAAAGTCCCGTTTTTCGCTCATTTTTAAAAATTGAGTATATCATGCCCGGATGGTGGAATGGTAGACACGAAGGACTTAAAATCCTTTGGCTTTACGGCTGTGCGGGTTCAAGTCCCGCTTCGGGTACACTCAACTAAAAAACCTCTTAATCTAAAGATTAAGAGGTTTTTTAGTTATACAAACTACCATAGCTTAGTATTTTTGTTTTATATTTTAAAAAAACCGGTACCCTCAGCATCTGCTCAGTGAACCGATTTCTTTTTTGCTTGAATATAAACCGGATTTAATAAATAATTGACGATCTGTCAACTCATTATAGATCGTTTATTTTTAATGGATTGTACGAAATATCATTGTCATACACGTCGGTTTCTTCATGTTTCTTTACCCATTTTACAAGGTAATTAGTAACTGGCAAAGCAATGATTTCGTAACCGGTTTTCATGGCGGTTTGAGTAAGTATGAGTATCCACAAATCGTGGCTAGGAATTATACCTGTAAAAGCAAGTGTAAAGAATACCAACGAATCGGCACCTTCGCCGACAATGGTTGAAGCCACAGCACGGATTGAAAAACCCCGACCACGCTGCAATATTTTCATTTTACTCATCACATAGGCATTCAGAAATGATCCCAAAAGGAACGCAACAAAACTAGCGGCTGTAATGCGTTCGGTATTACCTAATACGAGTTCAAAAGCTGCCTGATGGTGGAAATTCAACGAACCAGGCGCCCAAATGCTGAGACGGAAAATAACTACAGCCAGAAAATTCATCAGAAAACCATTCCAAATGATTAAGCGTGCTTTGCGATAACCCCAGACTTCGGCTATCAAGTCATTAATAATGTAGGATACTGGAAAGATGAGCAAACCGGCTGTGGCTTCAATTCCACCAATGGAAATCAACTTTTGCTCAACAATGTTGGCGACAATAAGGCATACTGTGAACAGCAGCCCAAACACCATAAAGGCGACGGAAACTTGTTTTTTCATTTTTCTTGTTTTTAACGTGGTATTCAAGCACACGTTTTTGCAGATCAACCGCAAAAAGCTACTGCAAAAGTAATATATTTTTTGCAATATTCATTTCGTAGAGACACACGGCGTGCGTCAGAAAAACAAAAAACAAGGGAAATAAAACCACTGCGTTTTATCTCCCTTGTTTTATATTATAAGGTGAAAAAATGAATCGTCTACCTACTACTTATTTACCTACTATAAACTATAAACTACCGACTACAAACTATCCACTATAAACTATCTACTATAAACTAACGTCTATCTTATATTCAAATCATAAGGTAAACGTGCCTGAATGCCGTTAATCTTATCCAGATTTTTCACTTGTTTATATAAATTATATTGTTCACCCAATTGTGCTTTGACGAAACGGGTTTCCATATCTTCGGTAAAACTTTTCATAAATTTGGTTTCAAAACTCTCTTTTACAGGATATTCGCTTACATTGTATGTTTTCAATTTGGCTCTATTCACTGCCATTTTAATGGCATCTTTCAATCCACCAATTCTGTCTACCAATCCAATTTTTAATGCGTCTTCACCTGTCCAGACACGTCCTTCGGCAATAGCTTTAATTTGTACGATTGTCATTTTACGTCCTTCGGCACAGCGTTTTACAAATAATTCGTATCCGCGGTTCACGTAGTTTTGCATTAAGTCGCGTTCTTCGGGTGTAAATGCACGATTCACAGAAATAGCATCGCTCAATTTGTTTGTTTTCACACCATCGTAAGTCACACCGATTTTTTTATTTAAGCCGCTAATATTAGGAATAACGCCAAAAATACCAATAGATCCTGTAATGGTATTCGGTTCTGCCACAATTTTGTCGGCCATACAGGCAATATAATAACCTCCGGAAGCCGCATAATCGCCCATGGAAACTATCAATGGTTTTTTTGCTTTCAGTTTACTCAAAGCATGCCATATTTGTTCTGAAGCGTAGGCACTACCACCCGGTGAACTGATACGGAATACCACAGCTTTCACAGATGAATCTTTGGCCACGTCATTGATGGTTTTTACCAAATCTTTCGCTACAATACCTTCGCCATCTTCATCGGTGATTTCACCAACGCCATAAATTACGGCCACTTTGTTTTTATCAAATTTGCTGGTGTCGGGCAGTTTAATCATTGCCGAGTGTTTCACAAATACTAATTCGTCAGTTTTCTTCATCCCTTTTACACTCGATTTCAGAATACTGTCTACTTCGTCAATATAAACCAGTGAGTCAACCAGAGCATATTCTTTTGCTTTTATGGTTGGTTGGAACATCATCATTTCATCTGCATATTCATTTAATTGTTCTACCGGAATTTTCCGCGATGCTGATACATCAGTCAAAAAAGTTTTCCAGATGGAACCCATATAAACTGTTACCTGTTCGCGGTTGGCATCACTCATTTTGGTGTTTACAAGCGGTTCAACAGCCGATTTATAAGTCCCGACTTTTACTATTTGCATTTCGATTCCTAATTTGTCCAACGTGTTTTTGAAGAACATGGTTTCAGCTGAAAGTCCTTTCAACTCCAGCATGCCCTGCGGATTAATCAGTACTTTATTGGCAACCGAAACAAGATAATACATTTTCTGGGAATAGTTATCGGCATAAGCCACAATAAATTTTCCGGATTTTTTGAAATCAATCAAAGCATTTCGAATTTCCTTTATCGATGCAAATCCACCGAAGAGTGAACCACCTTTGAGGTAAATACCAACAATATTGGCATCCTTTTTTGCTTTTTCAATATTAGACAGAATATCATCGAGACCAATGGAAGCTGTTGCTGTCTGTCCCATAGCATCTGCAAAAGCTGCAGAAAATGGATCATCTTTAGAACGATCAATCAAGGTTCCTTCCAGGTCGATTTCATACACCGAATTTGGTTTCAGTACGGTAGTAGTTTCGCTTTTACCCGCTACTGCGCCAATTACCGCAAACAGAATCAAAATGCCTAATAAAGTTGTAATAAAAATACCGACAATAGTGGCAAGCGTGAATTTTAAAAACTGTTTCATAAAGATTAAGTATGATGGTTATTAATGAAATGATAATTATTCTACAAAGTAAAACATTATTTTTTGATTAACAAAATTATATGAATATTATACGCTAAATATATCATTGATCTGCTAAATTAGCACTTATGAAAAAACTGCAACTGATATTAAACAAAAAGTGTAATTCGTGGGAATTACACCTTTTAATTAACAATCATATATTGTTTAATACGCGTGACTATCATTATTTACATCTTGAATATCAGTTTTGTTCTTCTCCATAGCACGCCAGGCGTAAATAATATAAGCGATTACAAATGGAATTAATATAGATACAAAGGACATAACTTTCAACGTAAATAGACTGGATGAAGCATTGAATATGGTGAGTGAACTTTGCAGGTTCGGATAGGCCGGATAAAATGCAGTGTTGTTATAACCACTTATCAAAAATAAGCAACAAACAGTTACAACAGTTCCAATACCCGAATACCAAATGCCAGTTTTGAATTTTTCGGAGAGTAAACTTCTTCCAATACCATACAAAACTGCAACTACACCCAATAGAAATAGAACCAATATTACCGGCATTTCAATTAGGTTCGTGAAATATTTGAATTTTTCTAAAGAAACAACACCGGTTGATGGCTCAACTGCAAATCCGTCAGATAGGAGCGTCCAGATAACAAATATCAGAAAAAATACAACGAAAGGGAGTGCATTATACCATAGGTGTTTTCTTGAACGTTTTTCTAATGCCGGATTGTTTAAGCGATTGATAAAAAATAAAAGAGCTTGAGAGCGAGCTAAAAAGAAAACAGCTAATCCCAAAGATAGATTCTGCAAGTTAAGCAAAGCTTCCAATCCATGCCATGGATTTTGCCATTGACTAATAACCGGAGCAAGTTGATTGGTGATATTCCCTTTATTAACGGCAAAATCGGAGCCGGTAAAGAATGTTGCTATGGCTACACCAATTAAAAATGTGCCCAATAAACCACTGATAAAAAGTAATGAACGATAAGTTTGTATGCCATATACATTTCCCGGTTTCGATTGAAATTCGTAAGAAACGGCTTGCATTGTAAAACAAAAAAGGATAGCCATCCACACCCAATAGGCACCACCGAAACTGGTAGAATAGAAGAGGGGAAAAGAAGCAAAGAAAGCACCACCAAAGGTTACCAGTGTGGTAAAGGTATATTCCCATTTTCTACCAAGCACATTTACCAGTAATCGTCGTTCATCTTCGGTTTTCGATAAGGAAAATAACATCGATTGTCCGCCTTGCACAAAGAGTAAAAAAGCCAAAAGACCACCCAGCAGTGAAATTATAAACCACCAGTAATGTTGTAAAAATGAATATGTAATCATAACGGTATGTGTTTTTGTAAGAATGAAATAATGAAAGAATGGAAAAATGAAAGAATGAATAATGAAATTATCGTGTAATGATGAACTTGGGATCCTTAATCCGAAACTCTAAACTCTAAACTCGGAACTCGGAACTCGGAACTTTTCAAACCGTCTCCGGTCCTTTTTTGATCTGTTTAACCATAATACGCACTTCTGCTATTAACAATGCAGTAAAAAGAATCAGGAAAAGGAAGAATGTGATTTGTACCGATTGAGTAGAAATCCCTGAAATGGCTGCCTGTACAGGTAATACGTCCTGAATGGCCCAGGGTTGACGACCAACTTCAGCTACTGCCCAACCCAATTCTCCAGCAATATAACCTAAAGGTATACTCAGGATACAAACCCAATGTAACCATTTGGCATCCTCAATCTGTTTGCGATAAAAAAGGAATAATATTATGGCAAATAATGCAATAAAATACATGCCCAACATTACCATGATATGGAATGAATAAAAAATCATCGGAACATTTGGAATCAATTGTTCCGGCTTGTCTAAGTATCCATATCCAAACTGAGCATAATTTTCTTTGAGTTGCGCTTTCTGAGCGGTTGCGGCAACTGTGTCTTTATCTGTTACAGCTTTTTGATAGTTCTTTAAAGAAAGTATAGCCGTTTTTCCACGTGTCTGTTTTTCGGCAAACGATAACGCAACTCCTTTGGACGTTTGGAATCCGCCATCGATAATGTTTTTTACTCCGGGTACAAAGGCATTTGCATCACGATATGCTAACAATGATAACATGTATGGAATTTCAACTTTAAATAGATAAGGATTATTAGTGTTATTATACGATTTTTTCTCTGTGTTGAGAATGCCGAATGCAACTAAACCAGCTCCGTTTTTTCCTTCATAAAGTCCTTCCATGGCAGCGAGTTTCATTGGTTGACGCTGTGCAACATTATAGGCTGAGCCATCTCCGGTGAAGGCCAGAAGTAAAGCAGATGCTATACCAAAGATAGCAGCTACCATTATGCTTTTCAAGGCAAAGTCAACTTCCCGCTTTTTTAGTAGAAACCAGGCACTCACTCCCGTTACAAATAAAGCTCCCATAACCCAACCCGAAAGAATGGTATGAAAAAATTTGTTTAAGGCAACAGGAGACAGCAGAATACTCCAAAAGTCGATCATCTCATTACGAACAGTATCCGGGTTGAATTCCATGCCTACCGGGTATTGCATCCAGGCATTAGCCACCAATATCCACAAAGCCGAAAGTGTTGCCCCAAGGGTGACTAGCCAGGTTGATGTAAGGTGAACCTTTTTGCTCACTTTTTTCCAACCAAAAAACATGATGGAAATAAATGTTGCTTCCATAAAGAAAGCCAGAATACCTTCAATTGCCAACGGAGCACCAAATATATCGCCCACAAACCAACTGTAGTTCGACCAATTTGTGCCAAATTCAAATTCCAGAATAATTCCGGTGGCTACTCCAATGGCAAAGTTTATACCAAAAAGCGTCATCCAAAATTGGGTTGCTTTTTTCCACGCTTCATTACCCGTTTTTACATAAAGGCTTTCCATCACCGACATAATGACGCCCAATCCCAGGGTGAGTGGCACAAATAGCCAGTGGTACATGGCGGTCATGGCAAACTGTGCCCGCGACCAATCCACTAACGATACATCCAGTATTTCCATAATTATTTCAAGTGTTAAATGTTGTCGTGATAAATGTAATATTTTTACTTTCTTTCTCTAATCCCCCTTTAGGTGGTTAGGGGGTCTTTTTTTCTATTAACTCTTGCCGGACATGATCTGCCTTGCTTTTTTCGTCGTTGAAGTTTGTGTTCAGATAATTTGGAAAAAAAAACACTCTCAAAATCGCAAACATAATAAATAGCTTAATAATCACTATCAGCCAGAGCGATTTACCAACCGTCATATTTCTAAATCCATCACGATAAAAAGTATATAAGTTATGAATAATTTTTGGTGTTTCCATTTTGATAATCAAAAAACTGGGATATATAATTCCTCCAAAATTAGCAATAAAAAATGGAATTATTACAATAAAGAATTAGAGAAAGATGTACTTATTTCAGACAATTTTTAGCTACTGCAAATATAGTTTTTTTTTGACAATTCGACTTAATAAATACAAAAAAAACGTCGAAAGAGTATTTCTTTCGACGTTTTTATAATATTATTACTCGTTAATTTCCCGGTACCGTACCCTTTGTTTATTTAATCCGGTTTGTATATATCCGAAGGGATGGGGAAACCAAAAAGGCCGGATGAATAGTCCGACCTTAATAAAACAGTAAGAGGGTGCCATTACTGACACCCTCTTTTGAACATAAAATAAATATATTAATATCTTTGTATACTGATTAAGCCATCTTGAGTTTGATTTGGATCTGTTTCATAAGCCAGCTATTAGCTTGCTTAGTTCCGCCCTATCTTTCCGTTTCAGATTCACTTTCCACACTGTTGTATGTCAAATTGCTCTTCATCGGATTGGGAATGGCAGCCAAATCTGTCTTTGATCCGTTTTTTACTTTACTAAATCCGGCTAATTGTATGCAGTTTTTTGCAAAACTACTTGTTAACAATCTCAGGATTGTCTGGAGCTTCAATTTCAAATGATAACTCATTTAATCTTAAATCTTGTTGGTGCAAAGTACGTGGTTCAACACAGAACCCTTTTACGGATTCACATTCAATCACTTCTTTTCAAAGAACTCAAATCACCGGTCAATCGTATTTTTTTTGCTGTATATATAATTTCATTGATTGACAAGGAAACTATTTTAGGATAAGTTGCTATACTTTTCATTTTTAATCTTCAAGGCCTTCCGCTATTTGCATAGCTTCGAATTCTGATAATGACTGTGTCTTTGCAGACACTTCATTAGGATAGAATTACCCTGAAAACTCCTGGTATCTGAGGCCTTTGACGGCTTTGCTACTAAGCATGGTAACCACCCGCAATCGCTTGCAGATAATTTTTTCCGTTTCACGGGGATCTATGTCAGTCCCATATTACTGGGATTTCGGTTCTTCCGGTGTTTCGGCATCCATTTTTTAGCATTCAGACTGGCTGATTTCGTTAGCTTCATCTTTATAGTACAATCTTAATATTGCTATCAAGTTTATACTTATACAGCTCTTTTACGCTTGACTGTTTTTACTCTGTTGGCATTATTACCAAAAAATAAAATTCGTTCAATTAAAAACTCATTCATATAATTAAATACTCAACTTCCGCGACTTTTAATTTTTTTGTACTGCATCACCTGGATCTGTTAGTCACAAGTTCAAAACATTACTGCTTTTACTGTTGTGGCCGGAAATGAATATAAGTAACGAATTACTTTTTATTGAATTCCCATCCCGACTACCCGGCTTACCTGTCTCAGAGAGACAGGTTTACGTTTTATTCAAACGTACCATTATTATCTATAGAGTCTGACTCACAGGGGATCACAATTATGCAGGAGACCTTAAAACTATTTACTTTGCTATACATCTCATTGCAAACTTGCGTAAACAATAACGGAGATAACTTTGTCATAATAGTCAGTACGTTCTTTACATAAAAATAATTTCGCCTCTGAATCTGGATTCGAATATTTAGCTATTGACTTTTCTTGATGTATCAGTATTTCAAAGAACGTTTCAACATATCATTTCATGTTTTGAGTAGAAACTCATGCCACAAATATAATACATTGAACAAGCGATTTGCAAGTATTTTAGCCTGTTGTTATAAACAACTTTTCAACACAAGTTATGAACAGTACAATCATCTGATTATCATTATACTTTAAGCTTAGCTGTTGATAACTATTGTTCCGGATTGCATTTGCCCCCGTTCCCGGTAGCGTGCTTCGCTGGTTGTTCGGCGAAGCGTCCCGCTATGCCGAACTAAAAGACCGCTACAACCTACGCACAACAGAGTAAGATGTATTATTTCAAACAATTTTTAGCTACTGCAAATATAGTTTTTTTTTGACAATTCGACTTAATAAATACAAAAAACGTCGAAAGAGTATTTCTTTCGACGTTTTTATAAAATTTGATTTGATTTGATTAATTCCCAATTTCCGATAAGAACTTAATTCTTACCAAACGAACTTCTGTTTCGCTATAATCATCTTCGCCAAGTTCTTTTAGAGCCGGTTCAATTTTATCGGTTTCGGCTGTATTGAAATACTCGAAAATTTCTTCTATGTGATCCGTATCCATGATTTCTTCTAAGAAATAATCGATGTTTATTTTTGTTCCGGAGTACACAATGGCTTCAATTTCGTCTAGCAATTCGCTTATATCCAAGCCTTTCGAAAGAGCAATATCATCTAAGGCAATTTTGCGGTCGATAGCTTGAATAATCGATACTTTAAGTTTCGATTTATTAGCTACAGTGCGAACACGCAAATCTTCAGGACGGATAATTTCGTTTTCTTTGACATGTTCTTTAATCACTTTCAAGAATTCTGCACCGTATCGTTTGGCTTTTCCTGCACCAACTCCCGGAATATTTTGCAATTCTTCCATGGTGATCGGATAACTGGTAGCCATAGCTTCCAGCGATGGATCCTGGAAAATGACAAAAGGAGGAACTTCCAGCTTCTTCGATAGCTTTTTTCGTAGATCTTTCAGGATTGAAAACAGCACATCGTCAGCAGCACAAGTACCGCCACCACTTTTTACTGTAGCGTCATCTTCCTCATCGTCAAATTCCTTATCTTTCACAATTGGAAAAGGTTCCGGTTTCTTCAGATAGGCTTTACCTCGCTGAGTAAGTCTCAGCAATCCATAGTTTTCGATATCTTTCGAAATAAAACAAGCTATCATGGCTTGTCGGATAACCGCATGAAGCAGTCTTTCCTCTTCGTCCGATGCTGATCCGAAATTTTCAAGCTCGTCGTGTTGATACGATTTCACATCCGAAGTCTCGTTTCCTTTTAAAATGTCGACAATGTGTTCGGCTTTAAATTTCTCTTTTACAACTAAAATGGTTTCTAACACCAGGGACAATAATTCTTGTCCTTCAATAAATTTTCGTGGTTTCATACAGTTATCACAACAGCCACAGTTTTCTTCCATGTATTCTTCTCCAAAATAATGGAGCAATAATTTTCGTCTACATACTGAAGATTCCGCGTAGGCTTGCGTTTCCAATAATAATTGATTACCTATTTCTTGCTCGGCAACAGGTTTGCCTTGCATAAATTTGCGTAGTTTGTCTAAATCTTTATAAGCGTAAAAGGCAATACATTGACCTTCACCGCCATCGCGTCCACCTCGACCCGTTTCCTGATAGTATCCTTCTAAACTTTTGGGCATGTCGTAGTGAAGCACGTAGCGCACATCGGGTTTGTCTATTCCCATTCCGAAAGCAATGGTTGCAACTATCACATCTGCTTTTTCCATCAGGAAGCTATCCTGATTTTCACTTCTTACTGCTGTATCCATTCCTGCATGATAGGGAAGTACTGAAACTCCATTCATCCGAAGTGTTTCGGATAGCTCTACTACTTTTCGGCGACTAAGGCAGTAAATAATTCCTGATTTACCTGCTTGCGAACGTATATATTTGATAATGTCTTTGTCAACATCATTCGTTTTTGCACGAACTTCGTAATATAAATTGGCACGGTTGAATGATGATTTGAAAACCGTTGCATTCAACATCCCTAAATTTTTCTGAATATCATGTTGTACTTTGGGAGTGGCTGTAGCTGTAAGAGCGATAAGGGGCGCTGCGCCTATTTCGTTTATTATCGGGCGAATCCGGCGATATTCAGGTCGAAAATCATGTCCCCATTCCGAGATACAATGAGCTTCGTCAACTGCATAAAACGAAATTTTTAATTGCTTTAAAAACTCAATATTTTCCTCTTTAGTTAGTGATTCAGGTGCAACATATAATAATTTTGTTTTTCCGGACAATATATCTCCCTTTACCAAATCAATGGCTTGCTTTGATAAGGATGAATTAATAAAGTGTGCAATTCCATCTTCTTCGCTAAAGTTGCGCATAGCATCAACCTGATTTTTCATTAAGGCAATAAGCGGAGAAATAACTATTGCTGTACCTTCCATAACCAATGAAGGGAGTTGATAACATAAGGATTTTCCACCACCTGTAGGCATCAACACGAAAGTGTCTTTGCCATCAAGCACATTTTGAATAATTGCTTCCTGATTTCCCTTAAACTTGTCGAATCCGAAGTTATTTTTCAAATGCGTTGTTAATGCAGATAGTTTAGCCATACAAATGTCTTTTGTAAAAAAAATTGAATGCGAAAGTAGTATTTATTGTCCAAATAAAAGCACGGTTTGATATGTTTTTTTACTGTTTATTGCAAATAAACTCTAATTAGTTACAACCGTAAACTTTTTATTAGTCTCACAAAATTATAAACAGATTTCATATATACAACATGTTTTGAAAAAAAAAACAGGATATTAACTATTTTAGTTAGTTAATATCCTGTTTTATCATTTTAAGTACCTGATAAACTGTTTTTAATCTATTTTTATCAGGCGATTTTTAAACGATTAATATTTGTTTTTTCAATTTTACTTTGGGCATAAGACAGTAAAATGTTCAACGTTTTATCTTTTTTAGAGGGCATTTCAAACATTTCGTCCATCATTATGGTTTCAGTGATGGAACGTAGTCCTCGTGCACCGAGCTTGAATTCAATGGCTTTATCTACGATATATTCCAATACTTCTTCATTAAATGTTAAATCAATATCATCCATTTTAAATAATTTGGTGTATTGTTTGATAATTGAATTCTTAGGTTCTGTCAGAATTCGACGAAGTGCAATGCGATCAAGAGGTTCCAAATAGGTCAGTATGGGTAAACGTCCAATTATTTCGGGGATTAATCCAAATGATTTAAGATCTTGCGGTGCGATATATTGGAGTAAATTGTGTTTGTCAACCAGCTCGTTTTCTTTAGCTGCATTGTATCCTACAACCCTTGTGTTGAGTCGCGAAGCAATCTTTTTTTCAATTCCATCAAAAGCACCACCACAAACAAATAAAATGTTTTGTGTGTTTACGGCAATCATTTTTTGGTCCGGATGTTTCCTTCCACCTTGTGGCGGTACATTTACAATAGCACCTTCGAGTAGTTTGAGTAAGCCTTGTTGTACGCCTTCACCGCTTACATCTCGGGTTATGCTTGGATTGTCACCTTTGCGGGCAATTTTATCTATCTCGTCAATAAATACAATCCCACGTTCAGCAGCTTTTACATCGTAATCAGCAACCTGAAGTAAACGTGTGAGAATACTTTCGATATCTTCGCCTACATATCCTGCTTCGGTCAAAACAGTAGCATCTACAATAGCAAACGGTACATGCAGTTTTTTTGCAATGGTGCGAGCCAATAAGGTTTTTCCCGTTCCGGTATAACCTACCATAATGATATTTGATTTTTCAATTTCAACGTCATCGTTCGTTTTTTCCTGCATCAACCGTTTATAGTGATTATAAACCGCTACCGAAAGATACTTTTTTGCTTCATCTTGCCCAATCACATATTCATCAAGGTATTCTTTAATCTCGATGGGTTTTGGGAGCTGTTCTTTTTTTAAATTTGGCAAATTAGATTTGCTGGTCGTATTTTCCTTTACGATTTCTGAAGCTTGCAGGGCACATTCGTTACAAATATGAGCACCTTCCAGTCCCACTATAAAAAATCCCACTTTCGATTCGGGACGTCCGCAAAAGCTACAGGTTTTGATGTTTTTAGCCATTCTATTATTGTCTAAAGTCAAAGGAGATAGTTCGTGTTCTGAGTTCTTCTACCCACTACTTACTACCGACTACTAACTATTTCTTCTTTTCGTTAATTAATATCTTGTCAATCATACCATAATCTAATGCTTCTTCAGAAGTCATCCAATAGTCACGATCTGAATCTTTTTCAATTCTGTCGAACGGATTCCCAGAGTGTTCAGCTATAATGGTATATAATTCTTTTTTCAATTTTTGAATTTCGCGTGCGGTAATTTCAATATCCGAAGCTTGCCCTTGAGCACCACCCATAGGTTGATGAATCATAATACGTGAGTGTTTCAACGCTGATCGTTTTCCTTTGGCACCGGCTACCATCAAAACCGCACCCATAGAAGCTGCCATACCGGTACAGATGGTCGCTACATCCGAACTGATAAATTGCATAGTGTCATAGATTCCTAAACCTGCATATACCGATCCGCCCGGTGTGTTCAGGTAAATGGAAATGTCTTTTCCGGGATCTGATGAATCTAAGTAAAGCAGTTGAGCCTGAATTACATTGGCAGTATAATCGTCCACTTGTGTACCGAGAAAAATAATACGATCCATCATTAAACGTGAGAAAACATCCATTTGGGTTACGTTCAGTTGACGTTCTTCGAGGATCGAAGGTGAAATGTAGTTGCTGCTAATGTCTGCATATTTATCCAAAGCCAGTCCATTCATACGGAGATGTTTGGTCGCAAAATCACGAAAATCATTGTTGTTCATATTCTAAAAAGTTTGAAAAGTTTGTTGTTCTTTTATTGAAAAGTTTTCTGTTTAAATGAAACTGGTCTTATTATCACCACATCATCACATTCTATTATCGAAAAAGGCCTTTAACCTTTGCCAAAAAGAGAAACAAAGATAAAACTATTTTGTTTGATTTTTTAGTAGTTAAAAGCCTTTTTAGCAAAATATTCAGAAAACAATTATTTTGTTTCAAACATTTTGTTGAATTCTTCGATAGAAACTTCTTTGTTTTCTAGTTTCACTGCGTTTTTTACAACAGCAAATATTTTTTCTTCAGCTACTTTATCGACGATGTTTTTCAGAGTTTCTTCTTTTTTCAACATGTCTTTGGCATAATTAGCGATAATTTCGTCTTCCATACCAATCATTCCATATTGAGCGAATTGAGCTTTAGCCATTTTCTTTGCATACTCATCAACATCTTCTTTCTCAACTTTAACGTCATTTGCTTTAGCCAGTTTATCTTTAACCAAATGCCATGTAAGGTCGGCAATCATCTTTGGATAATCAGCTTCTAAAGTTTCAGCATTCACTTTTTCGTTCGATGACAGTACCCAACGTTTAAGAAAAACATCTGGGAAAGTGAGGTTGTTATATTTTGCAATCAACATCTCTTGAGCATCAACGCCAAATTTATATTCGCTGTCAGAAATTAAACCTTCCTGAATGTTTTCAGTAATCTTAGCACGGAATTCTTTTACGCTATTTACCACACCATCACCATAAACTTTGTCAAATAAAGTCTGGTCAATTTCCGACTCGTGGTAACGGGTAATGCTTTCAATTTTCAATTGAAAATCGGTATTAATACTTTTGGCAGCATCTTTCGATATTTTCAATAAAGAGCTGATTTCAGTTTCATTTTCAAATGCTTTTGCAGGATTGAAAGCGATAATATCGCCTTTTTTTGCGCCAACGAAAAGTGCTTTTTGATCGGCATCTTTCATGTAAGCGGCTGTAAGTGTAGCATCCAGTACTTTAAGACCGTCTTCATTTACTTTGCCATTTGCCATTTCGAGCAATTCACCTTTCAACATGTCTTTTTCTTCAACTACATCTTCCTGTATATATTTACCATAACGACCTGTATACGATTTCACCTGATTATCAATCATTTCGTCGCTTACAGCAATGTTGTAGTATTTTACTTTGTCTTTTGTTGTCACTTCAACCTCGAATTCAGGAGCAATACCTAAATCGAAAACAAATTCGAAATCTTCTTGTGTGTCGAAATCGATAACTTGTTGTTCAGTTTCGTTGGGAAGTGGTTCGCCAAGCGAATTGATGTTGTTTTCGTGAATGTAATTGTACAGGTTCTCCGAAACTAATTTATTAATTTCTTCAGCCAATATAGCTTTTCCATACAATTTTTTTACTAAACCCGCTGGCACCATGCCGGGGCGAAAGCCGGGGATATTCGCTTTCTTACGATAATCGCGTAAAGTTTTGTCCACTTTTTCGGCATAATCCACTTTTTCAATGCGTAACGTTACAACTGCATTGTTTTGATCGAGGTCTTTTCTTACAATATTCATAATTTAATAATAGAGTAATTTTCTGATGTTTATCTTTTTGTAATGGGGTGCAAAGGTACTAAAAAAAAAGATAAATGCAGTGCATTAATATCAAAAAAAATGCGAATGCTTGATTTTTGAATTTCAATTAGTTACTTGCTGCTATTAAATGCAAGGCTTTGAAATCAAAAAAAGAAGTGAACCATTATTGGTTCACTTCTTTTCAGTAGTAAAATATGTTTGTGGAAAATCAGTATTAAAATAGATACACTAAATTAACTGATAAAACCCTGTTTGTTGCAGTTGTAGGCTGAGGTAAGTTTGTAATTGCGCTAATCGTGTTTTTTAGTCCCTGGCTCAAAGTTCCGCCTAATTGTATCTTTTTGAATAATTCAATGCCGGCACCAAAATTATAACCATAATCCAAGCGATCTGCGAAACTTTGAAACGTTTCAATCTCAGTAGTATTAGTGGTTTCGGTCACAGTTTTTCCACTTAAAGCATAACCGCCATACACTCCACCAAATCCATATATTCCTATAAATCCGAGTGCTAAGCGATACCGGATATTCAATGGAACTTCGAGATAATTCAGTTCTTTATAACCTTCTTTAAGTGTATTTGCTACATTGATACTATCAAAGTGAAAAGTACTTCCTTTTTGTGAAAGTATTGCTCCAATTTCAAAACCCAAACCTGATTTTTTTGGCATTGCCTGATAAACTAAACCCAATTGATAACCGGTTAGATTATTCGAATAAAATCCCGCATCAATATCGGCTTGGCTAAATGATTTGATTTCGTTAGCCATGTTAACACCAGCTTTTATGCCCAGTTGAGCATAAAGTCCCGATGTACAGATTAAAAGGGCAATTAGAAAAAATACTTTTTTACTTTTCATATTAACAAAGAAATGATATTAGACAATTACAGCACTAAACGCCTTTTTGATTGGGTTAGTATAATGTTTTTTTGTAAAATATCAAATCCAACAATTATTAAGCCATTAATGAGAAATCATTAATGATTAACTTTTATTTTCTGGTCATACGTTTCCGTTCATTCTCATCTAAGTAGATTTTACGCAATCGAATACTCGAAGGTGTAAGTTCTACATACTCATCTTCTTTTATATATTCCAGAGCTTCTTCCAAACTGAAAACAACCGGTGGTATTAATTTTGCTTTATCGTCGGCACCCGAAGCACGCATGTTGGTGAGTTTTTTCGGTTTTGTTACATTCACAACTATATCACCTTCTTTGGCACTTTCACCTACCACCTGACCAGCATAAATTTCGTCTTGAGGAAAGACAAAGAATCTTCCTCTGTCTTGTAATTTATCTAAAGAGTAAGCAAAAGCCCTGCCGGCTTCCATAGATATAATCGATCCATTGCTACGTTTTTCGATATGTCCTTTGTAAGGTTGATATTCTAAAAAACGGTGCGACATAATCGCTTCACCTGCTGATGAGGTTAATACGCTATTACGTAAACCGATAATTCCGCGAGATGGAATCAAAAATTCTAACTGAATACGGTCATTTACTACTTCCATAGTCAACATTTCTCCTTTACGAATAGCCACCATTTCAATGACTTTACCTGAACAGTCTTCCGGCAAATTGACCGTTAGTTGTTCAATAGGTTCGCAGCGTACTCCATCTATTTCTTTGAAAATTACCTGTGGTTGACCAACCTGTAATTCGTATCCTTCACGACGCATAGTTTCGATTAATACAGATAAGTGCAACACGCCCCTTCCAAATACTTGCCAGGTATCTGTATCTGAGCTTCTTTCAACACGTAATGCCAGATTTTTGTCCAATTCCTTTGTAAGACGATCCTGGATATGGCGAGAAGTAACAAATTTTCCTTCTTTTCCAAAAAATGGTGAATTATTGATGGTAAATACCATGCTCATGGTTGGTTCATCAATAGCAATCGGAGTAAGTGGTTCTGGGTTAAGTAAATCGGCAATGGAATCACCAATTTCAAATCCTTCGATACCAACCAAAGCGCAAATATCACCCGATTTTACTTCGGTAGCACGTGTACGTCCCAAACCGGTAAAAGTGTGCAATTCCTTGATACGCGATTTGACAGCTGTTCCGTCACGTTTTACCAGATTTACGTCCATACCTTCTCGTAAGGTACCGCGGTGAATACGTCCCACTGCAATACGACCAACATACGACGAATAATCGAGTGAGGTGATAAGCATTTGAGGTGTTCCTTCCAAATACTGAGGTTCTGGGATATATTTTATGATGGCATCGAGTAAAGGAATAATATTGTCCGTTGGTTCTTTCCAATCTTCAGACATCCAATTGTTCTTAGCCGAACCATATATAGTGTGGAAATCGAGCTGATTTTCTGTTGCATCCAAATTATACATTAAATCGAAAACTGCTTCGTGAACTTCATCGGGTCGGCAGTTGGGTTTGTCCACTTTATTTACAACAACAATTGGTTTAAGTCCAATTTGTAAGGCTTTTTGCAATACAAAACGAGTTTGAGGCATTGGTCCCTCGAAGGCATCAACTAATAAAAGTACGCCATCGGCCATGTTCAATACCCGTTCTACTTCGCCACCAAAATCGGCGTGACCCGGGGTATCAATGATGTTGATTTTGTATCCAAGGTAGTCGATGGATACGTTTTTTGCTAATATGGTGATTCCTCTTTCACGTTCAAGGTCATTATTATCCATAATTAACTCGCCAGCATTTTCGTTGTCTCGGAATAAATGTCCGGCTAATAACATCTTGTCTACCAGGGTTGTTTTTCCGTGGTCAACGTGGGCAATAATTGCAATATTTCTAATTTTCTGCATGTAACACAATCTTTTTTTTGAGGGTGCAAAGTTAGTCAAAATAATTCAATATCTGTTTAATTTCGTAATTCATCTGAATGATAGCATATAAACTTGCATTTTTTCATATAAATGTAACATTAATATTTTCTTTAGTTCCAAATAAATGCAGCATTCTTTTGCTCAATTAAAAAAAAATAGTACTTTTGCAGTCCAATTTTAGCGTAATCTCTGACAGAATATAGAGTGGTCTGTGAATATTGCGCATATTATTAAACAAAAAAAGAGCAATAATGGACTTTATTAAAATTGCAGAACAAGCATTTCTTGTTGAAAAAACACACCCGGCATTTAAAAGCGGGGATACGATTACGGTTGCTTACCGTATTATTGAAGGTGCCAAAGAACGTATTCAAGAGTTTCGTGGCGATGTAATTAAAATCGTTGGACACGTAGGTAAAAAACGTTTTACTGTTCGCAAAATTTCAGGAAATATAGGTGTAGAGCGTATTTTCCCATTGGAATCACCTTTTATCGAAAGTATTACCGTAAACAAACATGGTAAAGTTCGTCGTGCTAAATTGTATTATTTACGCGCACTTACGGGTAAAAAGGCTAGAATCAAAGAAAGACGCGTATAATTACCCTCTTAGGAGAAGAAATAAAAAAAGAGAAATTCGTAAACCGGGTTTCTCTTTTTTTGTAAATTGAAATTTGACAAAATCCATTTTACAGATATTCCAAAAAATGAGTATATTTGCAGTCTTAAGACAAAATGCTGCATTTTAATTACTAATAATTTATCACTAATATCTAATAGAACATGGGTTATATAGCTGATACCGGCAGGTATGTTATGTTAATGAAACGGGTCTTTGCGTTACCCGATCGTTGGAGAATGTTTTTTCGCCAGTTTCCAAAAGAACTTGAAAAATTAGGATTACAGTCATTACCTATTGTCATCATTATATCGGTGTTTATTGGAGCCATTATGACTATCCAAACTAAGTTAAACACTGAAAATCCCTTACTTCCTACTTATAGTACCGGTTTGGTAACACGTGATACCCTATTGCTGGAGTTTTCGTCTACCATTATGTGTTTAATTCTGGCAGGAAAAGTGGGTTCTAATATTGCATCTGAAATTGGTACGATGCGTATTACAGAACAAATTGATGCACTCGAAATTATGGGTGTAAATTCGGCAAATTATCTTATTCTACCAAAAATTGTTGCTTTTGTGGTAATGATGCCTTTTCTGGTTATATTCAGTATGGCCTTGGGCTTACTTGGAGGCTATTTTGTAGGTGTTTTCAGTAGTATAGTAACTACTGCGGATTATGTTATGGGAATTCAATACGCTTTTATTCCTTATTATGTATTCTATTCAATTGTCAAATCACTGGTCTTTGCATTTCTTATTTCTTCTGTTGCCGCTTTTTATGGTTATTATGCCAATGGTGGTGCACTCGATGTGGGTAAAGCAAGTACCAATGCAGTAGTTAATGGAAGTATCTTAATTCTGTTCTTTAATATTCTGATCACAGGATTGATGTTAAATTAACAGAGCTTGAGAGAAAAGTAAGACATAAGAATTAAAGATTAATAGTGTGGAAAAATGATTGAAGTAAAGAATATAGATAAATCATTCGATGGAAATCAGGTTCTGAAGAATGTGTCGGCTGTTTTTGAAACCGGAAAAACCAACATGATTATTGGTCAGAGTGGTTCGGGAAAAACGGTATTGATGAAAAGTGTTATAGGTTTGCACCGCATTGATGGAGGTCGTATTGAATACGACGGTAGAAATTTACCCGATATGCGTATGAGCGATATTCGCATATTGAGACGCGAAGTAGGTATGTTGTTTCAGGGCTCAGCTCTTTTCGACTCACTGACTGTTTTGGAAAATGTAATGTATCCGCTCGAAATGTTTTCACCTACTTCGAAAGAAGAAATGATAGAACGGGCTTATTTTTGTCTGAAACATGTCAATCTGGAAGAAATAGCATTCGGTTTAACTCCATCAGAAATTAGCGGTGGTATGCAAAAGCGTGTGGCCATTGCCCGTGCAATCGCGTTACAGCCTAAATATTTATTTTGTGATGAACCAAACTCAGGACTCGATCCAAAAACATCACTTATAATCGACCAACTTATTTCAGAAATCACACACGAGTTTGATATTACAACTATCATTAACTCACACGATATGAACTCCGTAATGGAAATTGGAGAAAATATTATTTTTATTGAAAAGGGAGAAATGGCTTGGCAAGGGAACAAAGATGATATTTTTCATGTTGATAATGAAGCGCTGAACGATTTTGTTTTTGCGTCTGAATTATACAAACAAGTTAAAAAAGCAAATCAATGAAAATAATATCCTATAATGTTAACGGAATTCGAGCCGCATTATCTAAAAACTTTACAGAATGGTTAACTACCGAAAATCCAGATGTATTATGTTTACAAGAGACGAAAGCACAACCTGATCAAATTGATACTATGCTTTTTGCCGAAATGGGTTATACTTCTTACCTCCATTCGGCTGAAAAGAAAGGCTACAGTGGAGTGGCAATTATCACCAAACAAGCACCCGATAAGGTTGTAATTGGAATGCAATTTCCTGTTTATGATGGCGAAGGCCGAGTTATTCGTGCCGATTTTGGTGATGTTACAGTTGTTTGCGTGTATATTCCTTCCGGTTCATCGGGCGATTTGCGTCAAGCATTTAAAATGGAATTTTTAAGGGAGTTTGCAATTTATATTGCCAATTTGAGAAAAACAAGACACAATATCGTAGTTTCTGGTGATTATAATATTTGTCATAAACCAATTGATATCAATCATCCTGAACGTCAAATTGGTGTTTCGGGTTTTTTACCTGAAGAGCGTGCCTGGCTCGACCAATTGGAAGCTACCGGCATGATTGATACTTTTCGTGTTTTCGACCAGGCTGCCGAGAAATATAGTTGGTGGAGTTATAGGGGAGGGGCAAGGTACCGTAATGCAGGTTGGCGTATCGATTATCATTGGGTGAGCGAACCACTTCACGGTCGATTAAAATCAGCAGCTATACTTTCTGATGCAATTCATTCGGATCATTGTCCGGTTGTAGTTGAGCTTAATGATTGATTATTCTGCATTTATTTGTTAGAGTAAGCATTTATAAATTGTCATTCATTCTTTTTCCTCTAAATATCTTGTTTTTAATGATAAAAAAAGATAAAACTTCGTAGAAGCGGTTTAGAAGACCTAAAATGTTTTTAACTTTGTCCGTTCAAAAAAATACTTGTCAATATGAAATTCAATTCTTTCAGGTTTATTCTTCTTTCTTCCATAGTTATTTTTCTTAGTTCTTGTTTGGGAACAACAGCTGATACAACAGTTATTTCCAGTGATGCAAGCTTTGTATCATTGACTTTTGCAAAAAATGATAGCATTCCAAACATACAGAATGCTGTATTTACCTTGGATGTGAATGGTAAAACCATTGTCAACGTGGACTCCTTGCCATATCAAACTCGAATTGATAGTGTGTTCCCTGCCTTTAAATTTACAAGTACATCCGCTGCATATTTACATTTTCAGGGTGATTCAGTTTTAATTACAGGAAAAGATACTGTGAATTTTAGCCAACCTAAATGGATAAGAAACTTTGCAACCGATAAGAAGACTTTTAAGGACTATCAAATCAAAGTAAACGTCCACCAGGTAAAACCTGAATTATATATATGGAGTAAAGTGAGTGATAATCTTGATTCTCGTAATTTAATTAGTCAAAAAGCAATAATTATCAATGATACAATTAGATATTATGTATCTGATGGTACAAGCACTTATTTATACTATTCAAAAGATGGATATGTATGGAGTTCATCAATAACAGTCAGTGGTTTACCAAATAATGTTTCGTTCGGGGATATGACTCAATTTAATGGAAAGTTATATTTGACGCAGGCTGGAGCTAAAATTTATACTTCAATCGATGGTATAAACTGGACAACAAAATCAATTATTGATTATAATTTCAAATCACTTCTTTTTGGATTAAATGGTAAAATCTGGGCAGTTACTCAATCAATAACCGATTTGAAAAATTATTTTGCATCTTCTACTGATGGTATAACTTGGGTGGTTAATACTACTGTAGTGTTTCCAGTAAACTTCCCGGTCAACGATTTCGCTGCGCTTTCTTTTGCTTCCAGGACAGGTAAACCTAAAGCTATTGTGGTAGGTGGAAAATCTGCGAATGGAGATGTTCTGAAGAGTAATTGGAGCACAGAAAATGGAACCTATTGGGTAGATTTTAGTGTAGAAAGTAAATCTTTGGATACATTGGCAACCGGGGCATCAATTATTGCTTACGATAACAAATTATTACTTTTTGGTATAAGAAATAATGCTGTTAAAAATCATTTTAAAGAATCGAATGACGAAGGGTTGACATGGCATATGCCAGACAGTATATATAACTATCTTCCTGCTGATTATCAGCCAAGAAGTTATCAGTCGGTTGTTGTATTTAAACCCTTGGTATATGATAAATCCAATCCAGTATTAGATCCAATACTTAAATCAAATCGTATTTTTATTATTGGTGGTAAAACCAGTTCAACTATATTATCTGATGTCTGGACTGGAAAATTGAACAGAAAAAATTTCTTACGTCAATAAGTAGTAAATAGGTTATTTAGAAAGGTGTTTCTGCTAGTAGAAACACCTTTCTTTCTTTTTAGTCCCTTTTTCTAAGATTTTTGTTTACTTTTGCACCTTCAAAAAATCAGTCAAACTAATGCACGCAAAACCGCTTCATACCGCTTCAACTATTCGTTTCCGTCGCTGGAGCAGGGTTGGGTATGCAGTTTTTTCTAGTCTGGCTTGTAGCGTAACGATCGGTTCTCTTTCCGTTTCTGTATCTGACAAAACACTTCAAAAAGCTGATGGCATTACAATGAATGAACTTCATTTCTCTGTTACAGATGACGATTCAAAGGAAAAGGAAGTGTTGGAATTAGAGGCAGTATTGCAACAGATGCAGGAAGCATCTTTATCAAAAATAACTTTAGACGGTATCACTTCGTGTGGTCAATTTACATCTTATATTATTAACTTTAACGGTTGAAATGAGTGAACTCATTTCAACCGTTTTTTATTTTATTCAATATGAAAAAAGTCTTTCTTTTTTGTTCGTTCTTTTTTTTAATTAGTTTTAAATCACTTCTCGGTCAGCAAAAAGTTGATTCAACATCAATTAATTTATCTGATGTTGAGGTGAATGCCAGTCGTAATAAAATATATTCCGAGATGGGAAGAGTGCTCACTGTTATCAATAAAGATGAAATAAAGCGAACTGCGGTTCAAAGTATCGATCAGTTGCTGGATTATGTCTCCGGAATTGATATACGCCAACGCGGTACAAACGGCACTCAAGCTGATATTTCAGTACGTGGTGGCTCGTTTGACCAAGTTTTGGTGTTGTTGAATGGAATCAACATTACCGATCCGCAAACAGGTCATTTTAATCTGGATATCCCATTAAATCTATCTGATATTAGCAGGGTGGAGATTTTGGAAGGTTCATCTGCTCGTGTTCTTGGGCCAAATGCATTTAGCGGAGCGATAAACATTGTAACTGAAAACAATGGAAAACGAGCCCTAAATGCAGAGCTTGTTGGCGGTAGTTTCAATTACTTTGCACAATCAGTGTCAGGAAGTCTGGGGACGGAACAATTTCATACATTTGCTTCTATATCACACAAAAGTAGTAGCGGTTATATGGCGAATACCGATTTTGATTTATCCAGTGCCTTTGTGCAATCGATTTTGAATACTAAAAATGCCGGAAAATTTGACTTACAACTGGCAGCTCAACTAAAAGCATTTGGTGCAAATGGATTTTATTCGCTGGCTTATCCTAATCAATTTGAAAATAATAAAACTTTTCTGACTGCTTTAAACTGGACATTGACAAAAGAAAAATTTACTTACAATGCTCAGGCTTACTGGCGTCGGCATAACGACAGATTTGAACTGTTTCGTGATAATATCGGAGCAGCTTCGTGGTATGCAGGACATAATTATCATATGACCGATGTAACCGGTACAAAAGCAACAGCTTCATATTTATCAGGACTTGGTAAAACAACGCTTGGAGTTGATGTCCGGAAAGAACACATTTTTAGCAATGTTTTAGGTAGTTTGATGATAAATCAAGTGGCTGTTCCGTTCGAAACCAATAAGTTCTTTACCCGTGAAGCCAATCGACTTCTTACAACCGGCTTTATCGACCAGACATTATCTATTAAACGTTGGTATTTTTCTATAGGAGCGGCCTCTACTTACAGTTCTTCTTTTGGCTTAAATACTTATGGAGGTGTGGATGTGGCTTACGCTTTCAACGAAAATGTACGCGTTTTTGTTGATGCTAACTCCGCTGTTCGTCTCCCGACTTTTACAGATTTATATTATAAAAGTGCCACTCAACTTGCTAATCCGAATCTGAAACCGGAGAAATCAAAAACGATAGAAATTGGAACGAAGGTTCAACAACCTGACTGGAAGTTAGATGCCACCATTTACAAACGTTATGGAGAAAATGTAATTGACTGGAATAAAGAACCGGATTCAACAAAATGGCAAAGTCGCAATCTGACAAACGTAAATGCAATTGGTGCAGATTTTGCCTTTGAGTATTATATCCGTCAATCTTTTCTGGATAAAGTATCGTTGACTTATTCTTATCTTCAACTGGATAAAGCAGCTGTTGGCTTTGATTCTAAATACGCTCTGGATTATCTGAAAAATAAGGTGACTTTATCCGTTCAACATAAGATTTGGAACAACCTTTCCGCTTCGTGGATCGGTTCATATTCTGATCGAGCCGGACAGTATACAGATTTTACGAGTGGTAAATTAGTAAATTACAAACCATACTTTCTATTGAATGGGCGTTTGCTATGGTCACAAACACGGTTTGATATTTTTGCTGATATGAATAATATCCTGAATACCAGCTATGCAGACTTTGGAGGTCTGACTCAACCCGGAATTAGTGCAAATATAGGTTTTCGATTGAAATTGAATTAATCAAAAACGGCTGTCTTAAATTTTAAGACAGCCGTTTCTTTGATTATTTTTAGAGTTCTAACAAACCATACTTGGTTTTATTTGTTTGAAAAAATCATTTCCTTTATCGTCCACCAGAATAAAGGCAGGGAAATTTTCCACTTCAATTTTCCAGATGGCTTCCATGCCCAATTCAGGATATTCAAGACATTCCACTTTTTTGATGTTTTGTTGTGCCAGAATAGCAGCAGGTCCACCGATAGAACCAAGGTAGAAACCACCGTGTTTATGACAGGCATCGGTTACTTGTTGGGTACGATTTCCTTTGGCAATCATAATTAAACTGCCGCCATTTTCCTGTAATAAATCCACGTATGAATCCATACGACCCGCTGTAGTTGGACCAAAAGAGCCCGAAGGCATTCCTTTAGGAGTCTTGGCAGGACCGGCGTAATAAATCGGGTGATCTTTTACATATTGTGGAAGTGGTTTACCGACATCCAACAATTCTTTTAGCTTAGCATGAGCAATATCACGACCGACAACGATAGTTCCTGTTAAAGAAAGGCGGGTAGAAACCGGATACTTGGATAATGTTGCCAGAATATCTTTCATTGGCATATTCAAGTCTATTTTCACTGCATTACCTTCGCCTTGATTGCGTAATTCTTCGGGAATTAAACGACCTGGATTATCGTCCATTCGTTCTACCCAAACACCATCTTTATTGATTTTACCTTTGATATTCCGGTCGGCAGAACAAGAAACGCCCATACCCACAAAACAAGAAGCACCGTGACGAGAAAGGCGAACTATGCGAATATCGTATGCAAAATATTTACCGCCGAATTGTGCCCCAATACCGGAGGCCTGTGCTTGTTTTAAGATTTTGGCTTCCATTTCTACATCGCGGAACGATTGTCCGAGTTCGTTTCCAACAGTTGGAAGATCGTCATAATATTTTGTTGAAGTAAGTTTCACTGTTTTCATGCAAGCGTCGGCCGAAGTTCCGCCAATAACGAAAGCAATGTGGTAAGGTGGACAAGCCGCTGTTCCCAAGGTTTTCATTTTTTCTGTAAGGAATTTTTCCAACGAAACAGGATTCAATAAGGCTTTTGTTTCCTGAAAAAGATAAGATTTATTGGCTGAGCCTCCACCTTTGGCAATAAATAAGAATTTGTATTCATTTCCATGACTTGCCACTAAGTCTATTTGTGCCGGGAGATTGGTCCCGGTATTAATCTCGTCGTACATATTCAAAGCAGCATTTTGCGAGTATCTCAGGTTTTCTTCGGTGTAGGTTTCGTAGATTCCTTTCGATAAAGCTTCTTCGTCTGTTCCATTTGTCCACACATTGCTTCCTTTTTTTGCGTAAACAGTGGCAGTTCCGGTATCTTGGCAGAAAGGTAAAATTCCTTTAGCCGCAATTTCAGCATTGCGAAGCATCGTCAACGCCACGTATTTGTCATTTTCGCTTGCTTCCGGGTCAGCAAGTATAGCTGCCACTTGCTGTTGATGTGCAGGACGAAGCAGGAAAGAGCAATCGCGCATGGCAGCACGAGACAACTTGGTAAGTGCTTCAGGTTCGACTTTCAGGATTTTCTGTCCGTCAAATTCCGATACTGAAACGTGTTCTTTTGTCAACAGATAATATTCGGTTTTGTCTTTTCCCAGTGGAAATGGATTCTGGTACTTAAATTCTTTAGCCATATCTTTTTATTTACTATTAAAACATTTACTCCCGATAGCTATCGGGATTATGATTGAAAAACTTTGCAAAATTAATGAGAAATTTTCGTAATGCATCAGGAATCATTTAAACAATTGGTATAAATTCAATTTGAAGATCACTTTATTTTGTTTAATTATTAAAAACTGAAACTGAAATTTATTCAAAACACAACAGTCATTAAATACATAAACCAGAACCAATTAGTATGGGTTCTAGTTTATAAATTAAATATTCTTATGATTGGATATTATTAATCAAACAAATTCAACTGCCCGGTATTATCATCAATAATTTTTCCATTGTCAACAATATCATCCGGTAAAACAGAATCGTTTTGAACAGGCTTAATTATTTTTTCTTTCTTAGGCTTAATTGGTATAGCCTCGGTGTTTTTGGTTTTAGGAGTTTCAGGTTCTGTTGGAACTTCAATTTCTTTAGCAACTTCACTATCTTCAGTATTTTCACTATCTTCTTCAATCTCTATAATCTCTATAACTTCGGTATCTTCTGTATCATCTGAATTTTCTCCATTATCAATATCTTCATTATTTTCCTCCTTAACAGGAGCAAATCGTACAGGTTCCAACTCGTTGATAGTATCAACTTCGAAAGTTGTCAAGCGTTTACCTTTGGCTTTGTAGCTTTTCACACTAATAAATTCTTCTGCATCTACAACCAATGCCTCGCGGAAAGCATCGTTACCGCCAAATACCACTTCAAAACGCGGATAATCTACATCAGACATCAGCATAAGGCGAGATTCGGCATTGTCGCCTAAGAAATTTTGAGGTTTTTGCGAAGGTTCCAACTGGAAACGTTTCAGGTAATAGAATTTCTGTTCTGCGTCGTAGAGTGCCACCGACCAAATTTTGTTGGAATCGAACTTCTCAATTACCAGAATGTCTTTTTCGTAATGGTTGCTCAGGTCGAAATTACTTGTGTAGAAATTCCCTTTGCTGGAAACTACCAAAATTAAATCGTCACTTTGGAATTCACCCAAATGTTCACCACGGTTATCGTAGTTGAGCCGCAGAACATCGCGGTCGAACCAAACCTGGCGACCACCGAGAGTAGAACCACCTTTTTGTTTCAAAGCGATTTTAAGAATATCATTTTTAGTCAGGATATTCCCCAACGATTGGCGACCTTTAATGGCAATATCGCTGAAATCTTTTTCGAAAACCAATTTAAATAATCGTGCTTTTGGTTTTAGGGTTACGCGAATTACTTCTGCTTCTGCATTTGGGTTGGTCGTAAAATAAACCACTTTGGAACCAGCCGTTCCTTGCGTAATATCATATTCCTTGTCACGTGTAATGCCATTCACTGCAAAGCGTTTGATATAATACGGTCCGGTTTTTCCATCCCGATAAACTGCATTGTAAACGGTTCGTTTGTCGTTCTTCTTGAAAACATCAAGATGCAGGATATTTTTACCCACAAACATTTTATCTACAACTTTTACTATTTTATATCTACCGTCTTTGAAGAAAACAATAATATCATCAATATCCGAACAATTACAAACAAATTCGTCTTTTTTGAGAGTAGTCCCAATAAAACCTTCATCGTAATTTACATATAGTTTCTCATTAGCTTCAACTACTTTAGACGCTACTATGGTTTCAAAATTGCGAATTTCAGTAAGACGGGGATGATCTTTTCCGTATTTATTTTTTAAACCTTCGTACCAGGCAATGGTAAAATCAACTATATGAGCAAGATTGAAATCAATTTCATCGATTTTTTTCTGAATTGCCAATAAGGTGTCATTCGCTTTGTCCGTATCGAACTTGGTGATACGCATCATCTTTATTTCGAGCAATTTTAGAAAATCTTCGTGGACTATTTCACGGAGAAAATCTTTCTTAAACGGATCTAATCGCTTATCGATATGCTCAATCACAGCATCTTGTGACGTACTGTCTTCGAAGCCTTTATCTTTGTAAATACGGTTTTCGATAAATATTTTTTCGAGCGAAGTAAAGAACAACTGTTCCTGCAACTCGCCTTTTTGAATTTCGAGTTCCAATTGCAATAACTCTACCGTGTGTTGGCAACTGATGCGCAACATTTCGCTGATACCGCAAAAACGTGGTTTATTGTCGTGAATTACACAACAGTTTGGCGAGATGCTGAGTTCGCAATCGGTGAATGCATAAAGTGCATCAATTGTTTTATCGGAAGAAGAACCGGGAAGTAAATGCACCAAAATTTCCACATTGGCAGATGTGTTATCGTCTACTTTACGGATTTTTATTTTGCCTTTGTCACTGGCTCTGATGATGGATTCAATTAATTTGGACGTGTTAGAGCCAAAAGGGATTTCGCTTATTACCAAAGTTTTATTATCAACTTTGCCAATTTTAGCACGAATTTTTACAGCACCACCACGCTCACCATCATTATAACGACTAACATCGATAGAGCCGCCCGTTTGAAAATCGGGATACAGTACAAATTCTTCATCTCGCAAATGCGCTATGCAGGCATCCAATAATTCGTTAAAATTATGAGGTAAAATTTTAGAATTCAAACCGACGGCAATCCCTTCCACTCCTTGAGCCAGCAGCAAAGGGAATTTTACAGGCAAAGCAATAGGTTCTTTATTGCGACCATCATAAGAGGCTTTCCATTCGGTTGTTTTCGGATTAAAAACAGTTTCGAGCGCAAATTTAGACAAACGTGCTTCGATATATCGAGGTGCAGCAGCACCATCGCCAGTAAGTATATTTCCCCAGTTTCCCTGGCAATCAATCAGTAAATCTTTTTGTCCGAGTTGTACCAATGCATCACCGATTGAAGCATCACCGTGGGGGTGAAACTGCATTGTATGACCAACAATGTTCGCAACTTTGTTGTAACGTCCGTCGTCCAACCGTTTCATGGAATGTAGAATCCGTCGTTGAACGGGTTTCAACCCATCGTAAATATCCGGCACAGCACGCTCCAGAATTACATACGAAGCATAGTCCAAAAACCAGTTTTGGTACATTCCCGAAAGATGATGCTTAACCGCATCGTCTTTAATCTTAGGTACTTTATAAGTTGAATGCGCAGCAGATTCTGTATCCTCAATGATTTCTTCGGCTGCGCCTGTCAATTCGTCTTCCTGGTCTTCTGTTTCTATTATTTCGTCGGTACTCATGTGGTTATTCTAATGTTCGCAAATGTAGTCATAAACTACTACAATCTGCAAATCGTTGCGCAAAAATACAAAAAAAACGAAAATTATCAGTAACTTTGCACTTCTTTTTTGGATGATAATTTTCATGCAAAAATCGAATGGAAATTGGAAATCGAATAATAGAACAAATATGGCTTCACAAGAAGATGTTTTTAAAAAAATTATAGCACACTGCAAGGAATACGGTTTTGTATTTCCATCGAGTGAAATTTACGACGGATTAGCTGCTGTGTACGATTACGGTCAAAATGGCGTAGAACTTAAAAACAATATCAAAAAATATTGGTGGGATTCAATGGTGTTGCTTAACGAAAACGTAGTAGGTCTCGATTCCGCCATTTTTATGCACCCCACTACCTGGAAAGCTTCAGGACACGTGGATGCATTCAACGATCCGTTGATTGACAATAAAGACAGCAAGAAACGCTACCGTGCTGATGTTTTGGTAGAAGACTTATTAGCAAAATACGACGATAAAATAAACAAGGAAGTTGAAAAAGCTGCCAAACGTTTTGGCGAAAGCTTTGATGCCGATATGTTCCGTCAGACAAACGACCGTGTAAAGGAACATCAAGCCAAACGCGACGAGATTCATACCCGTTTCGTAAAAGCGTTAAACGATAGCGATCTGGTTGAATTAAAAGCGATCATTGAAGACTACGAAATAGTTTGCCCGGTAAGCGGAACTAAAAACTGGACTGATGTGCGTCAATTTAACCTGATGTTTTCAACTGAAATAGGTGCAACGGCCGATGGTGCCATGAAGATTTATCTTCGTCCGGAAACGGCTCAGGGTATTTTTGTAAACTACCTGAACGTACAGAAAACCGGACGTATGAAAATTCCATTCGGAATTTGTCAGATAGGGAAGGCTTTCCGTAACGAAATCGTAGCACGTCAGTTTATTTTCCGCATGCGTGAATTCGAACAAATGGAAATGCAATTCTTCGTTCGTCCGGGTGAAGAAATGAAATGGTTCGAACACTGGAAACAAATGCGTTTAAAATGGCACAAAGCCCTTGGACTTGGCGACCAAAAATATCGCTTTCACGACCACGATAAATTGGCACACTATGCCAATGCAGCCACCGATATTGAATTTGAATTGCCTTTCGGTTTCAAAGAAATTGAAGGTATACACTCGCGTACAGATTTCGATTTGAGCAGTCATGAAAAGTTCTCAGGTAAAAATATCAAGTATTTCGATCCGGAACTGAATCAATCTTACACCCCATACGTAATTGAGACTTCGATCGGTTTAGATCGTACCTTCTTGTCTATCATGGCTTCGTCGTATAAAGAAGAAGCGCTCGAAGGTGGTGATAGTCGTGTCGTTCTTACTTTACCTCCGGTTTTAGCCCCAATAAAAGCAGCCATTTTGCCTTTGGTAAAAAAAGACGGTCTGCCCGAAAAAGCACGTGAGATCATGAACGAATTAAAGTTCGATTTCAAATGTGCTTATGACGAAAAAGATTCGATTGGAAAACGCTACCGTCGTCAGGATGCTATTGGAACACCATTCTGCCTGACTGTAGATCATCAAACTATGGAAGACAATACGGTGACAATTCGTTATCGCGATACGATGTTGCAAGAACGTGTTGCCATTGCTGATTTACATAAAATTATCGGTGATCTGGTAAATATGAAGAATTTGTTTAAGAAGATTGTGGAGTAGATAGTATTTCAGATAAAGCAAAAACGCCGGAAGTTCATTTCGGCGTTTTTTTTAATAGATGATGAACTGTTCATTAAAGCTCTGCAGCCAAAGCATACACTAAACCGGCTTGCCAGTTAATGGCAATTTCGTTACGTGAGTAATCTTCTTGTTTGTCAACCCAATTGGTGGCCGAACGTCCGCCTCCAACTAAATAACCTGGCCAGGGAGCCTCAATTCCATCAGCCCCAGAACGTCGATCGTGAGGAAACATTGGTGGACGAACACCCAATCCCGTCACATACGAACGACCGTAATAATTTCGTCCAAACAAATGAGCAACAATATCGAATGACGTATCTGTGTATTTTTTATCCGGCGAAATAATATTTGCAACCTGCAGATTCAATGCCTGACGACCAACCGTACCGTTGCATCCCCAATAATAACGATTCCCAAGTGGGCGGGCATACACATCGGTTTGCGCATTTTTGACTAATTGATTTGCCGAAATGACAATAGCTTGTGTTATTTTTGCCTGTAGTTGAATGTTTTTTCCTTCTCTTTTAGATAGTGCATAGGTAAAAACACCCAGATTGTTTACATCGCCCCAATCCCAGTTTTCTGCCACTATGGTTTTGAGTTTAGAAATTCGAGACTCTAAATCGATTAAACAGGATACATCGCCAGTTGTTTCCCACATTTCGGCTGAAGCCCATAAACGGTCATCAACATCGCCGGTTTGGTAGCTTCCGGTCGAAAAATCGCCTTGCACAAAATCCTTTGGAGCCGGATTGGCAATTAAAAAATGATAACTCAACCTGGCTGCATCCAAACATTTTTTTGCATAAATGGCATCGTAGGGTTTAAAGTAACGTGCTGCCATAGCCATGATAGCTACAAAATCAGCCGTTGCCGCCGAACTCCATTCGGTAAAGTAACGTTTTTCATGATCATCCTGCGGCATAATAAACGGGGCAAAAGCTTTACGGGTGAGTTTGTGCGAAACGCGTCCCGATCCATCGGCATATTGCATTTTCAACAGAAAATCGGTTTCCCATTTCATTTCCTGTAAAAAATCAGGCATTCCGGGTGCAGTTTGAGGAATATCGAGCGAAATATTTTTTAGTTTATCACCGAAATGATCCCAAGCATTAAAGAGAACACCCATAGTTACACCTGCATTAACGGTGTATTTTCCAAAGTCACCTGCATCGTGCCAACCTCCGGTTCCATCACGTTGTGTATTGGGTTTTCCCTCGTAATCCATCCATCCATCTTCAAGATGGCAAGCCTTTGTTTCGTAATGGTTTCCGTTGTAATTACTATGAACAGCCATACCACAACGCCATAGATAAAACCCACGCATTGAAGTAATAAAAGGAGCTTTATAAACATTGTAACCGATTGTAAACTCATACGATTTTCCAACACCTTGAACCTGTAACATATATTTTCCCGGTTGGGTGAGTTTCGAAAAGTCGGCAATCCAGACCTTTTGGTCGATATCTTTCTGATAGATTGGACCAGATAGTTTTGACTGAAAAGCTACTTTTCCGGTTTGAGAATTGATTACCTGAAATTCAGTTGCCGGAGCGGTAACTGTGGCTTTCTTCTGAGATTGTGGAAGATATCCCAGCGAATTTAGTTTTAACTGATCAGTTTGAGCCTTAAGCTCTATTGACTGATATGACATTTGGAGTAAGATTAGAACGAGAAATAGAAACTTTTTCATAACAATAGAGATTAACGGTAACGTGGAACAAAGATATGTTTTTTTTAGCAGAAAAGCAGTTACCCATTTTCGGATAACTGCTTTTAAATTGAAATACAAAATTCGAGTGTTTATTCTTCTTCTTTTTTTGATGCTTCGTATTCTTTGAGCAATTTTTCCTGAATATCCATAGGAACTAATTCGTAGCTGGCAAACTTCATACTAAAAGAGGCGCGTCCACCGGTAAGTGAGCTTAGCGTAGTTGAATAAGTGCCTAATTCTTTCAAAGGAATTTTAGCTGACAGTTTCTCATAGCCCTTTTCACTTTCCATGCCCATAATTACTGCACGACGACCCTGTAAGTCGCTCATGACATCACCTAAGCGGTCGGATGGAGCCTGAACGACTACATCATAAATCGGCTCTAGCAATTTTGGACCGGCTTCTTTGAATGCTTGAGAAAAAGCATGACGACCAGCCAGACGGAAAGAAATTTCATTTGAATCAACCGGGTGCATTTTCCCGTCGTACACTATCACACGTACATCACGAGCATATGAACCGGTAAGCGGACCTTGTTCCATGCGATCCATAATTCCTTTCATAATAGCCGGTAAAAAGCGCAGATCAATTGAACCACCCACGATACTGTTTATAAGTACCAGTTTACCACCCCAGTCTAAGCTAATTACTTGTGTATCTCTATTACTGATTTTGAATTCCTGACCATTGAAACGGAACATTTCAGGAGCCGGCATGCCTTCGTAATATGGTTCAACGATGAGGTGAACTTCTCCAAACTGACCTGAACCACCCGATTGTTTTTTATGTCGGTAATCGGCACGGGCATTTCGTGTAATGGTTTCGCGATATGGAATCTTTGGATCTTTGAATTCAATCTGAATTTTATCGTTATTTTCAACACGCCATTTTAAAGTACGTAAGTGGAATTCACCCTGTCCGTACAAAATAGTTTGTTTCAATTCTTTCGATTGTTCCACTATCCAGGTTGGATCTTCCTCGTGCATACGGGTCAGTATTTCATTCAACTTTTCTTCATCAGCCTCCGATTTTGCTTTAATCGCGCGACGATATTTTGGTTCAGGATACTTTATTTCTTTAAAATCATATTCGCAACCTTTTACATTGAGCGTATTACCGGTGCGTGTATCTTTCAATTTCACAGTTGCACCAATATCACCGGCTACAATTTCATCCACTTTGGTACGGATTTGCCCGGCTACAGAAAAAATCTGACTGATACGTTCTTTGGAACTACGATCAATATTGACTAAATCGTCACCTTCTTTAAGCTTTCCACTCATAACTTTGAAGTACGAAACTTCACCGATGTGCGGTTCAACGCTGGTTTTGAAAATATAAATGCTTGTAGGACCATTGGAATCTGCGGTTACTTCAATGCCATCTATTGTTTTTGGTTTTTCGGTTTGACTTACACTTGGCGAAACATTTCCCACAAATTCCATCAAACGGCGAACGCACATATCGCGTCCTGCACATACGCAAAATACAGGGAACATATCGCGATGAACCATTCCTTTACGGATGCCAATGCGTAATTCATCTTCAGTAAGCGAACCCTGGTCGAAGAATTTTTCCATCAATTCCTCGTCATGTTCGGCAGCAGCTTCTACTAAAACGTTATGAAGCTCTTGCGCTTTTTCAATTTCATAGTCAGGAATTTCCAGTACTTCAGGCACGCCACCTTCGGGTTTCCATTGGTACATTTTCATTTTCAACACATCCACCACGGCATTAAATTGTGGTCCGGTAACAATTGGATATTGAATTTGAACAACCTTGTTTCCAAAGTTTTCTTTCAATTGGAGTAAAGTACGATCGAAATCAGCCTTTTCCTGGTCGAGATGATTGGTGACAAAAATAACCGGTTTATTGAACTTTTCGGTATAACGGAAGTGATTGTTGGTGCCGACTTCTACGCCGTATTGCGTATTGAGGAGGATAAGAGCAGTATCGGTTACATTGAGAGAGGTTACAACGCCACCGATAAAGTCGTCAGAACCAGGACAATCGATAAAATTCAGTTTTTTGTTAAGCCATTCCGTTTGAATAATGGTAGAAAATACGGAATAGCCATACTCTTTTTCAACAGGGAAATAATCAGAAACAGTGTTTTGTCCGATCACTGTGCCTCTACGTTTTATAACACCACTCTCGTAAAGCATAGCTTCAACAAGAGTGGTTTTCCCGGAGCCAGAACTTCCCAACAGTGAGATGTTCTTAATTTCATTAGATTGATATACTTTCATACTGTATTAAAATATAAATGATTAATACTAAAAAATAAATTGTTTTTATAATGAAAAATCGTATTGCAATATATGAAATCTCTATTAAATCTGTATTTCAGTTTTGTATGTTGTACAACATGGTTATTAAGCAGAAATTGCTTCTAACTCATAAAGGGGAAGAAAATTACTTCCTTCATGTAAACTTTGTTTTATAGAAGGAAATTAAAAGACACTACTAATCTAATTCCCCTTTAGGGTTTAGGGGTTTGTTTTTTAGGGTTTAGTGGCTATTTTTAGCATAGCCTTTGTTTCGTTCCAAAAATCGGGAGATTTTTTTATAAAGTATAAGGTGACAAGTATGCAAATAGCCAGAATAACCCCAAAAACGGTATAACTATTTTCATTTGTGAAATTGGTTGTTAAGGAAAAGAAAAAGGTTCCCAATAGCACAAAAACAAATGTGATGAGATTTAGATAGGCTATCATGTCGCCGAGTTTACGGCCTAGATTTGCATTCTGTAGCATGGCTAAACTGGGAATCTGAAAAATACCTCCCATAAACGCTACGCTAAATACACAGATAACAAAGACCAACATACTGAGTTGGAAAAAGGTCATGATAAAAAACAAAAAACTCATACCTGAAATCCCTATCAGAATAAGTCCTTTCTTTACTTCGGTGCCCGATATTTTCCCGGCTGCCCAACATCCCAGCGCAATGCCTATAGCTGCACAAGCAATGACCATACCTGTAATGGTATTCGAAGCCTGATAAACCTGTTTGCAATGGATAACCAAATTCATTTGTAACATACCGCCAATCAGCCAAAAGGCGGATGCTCCGAACACGGCACTATTTACAAACTTATGTTCGTGTGCAAAACGGTAGGAATCTATCAGAAACCGGATGGGATTCAAATGACCCAAATTGTCTTTGTTTTCTGGTAATTCTTCTGCACGAATCGTTCGTGTTACAATATAACCGAGCAAAGCTAATCCCATAAAAAGCCCAAAAATAATCCATTGATTATATACGTCCGATACGATTGATGCCGTAACTGTTCCAATCAAAATTCCCAAAAACGCCATCATTTCGAACACGCCACTCCCGAACGAAATACCTTGTTCGCCTCCGATATCGCGTATTAAGCTATATTTAGATGGGGAATACAGGCAACTCAAAATACCCATAAGCAACACAGCCAGCACCGCCACCATAACCCAATGATAATAAAAAGCCACACAGGCCAGTAACAGTACGGGAATTTCGAGTAATTTGAAAAGGCGAAAAACTTTCTTTTTGGAATAAATTACAGCCAATCTGCCTGCTAAAGGTGAAAGAAAAAGATAAGGTAGCACGAGCGACGCCGAAACCATGGAAATCAGTTGCGATTGGGTTAACCATGCAGGCAATGACCAACCTACTGCAATAAAAATGATAGCGTTTTTAAGCAGATTATCGTTGTAAATACCTACGAAATTACTTGTGAAAAGTGCGGCCCACTTACTGCGAAATAATTGCATGGTTTGTTTTGGTTGGATATGAAGCAAAAGTAGGAATTTTTAATGGAATAGCAAATAACTAAAAAAACGGAGTGCAACTAATGTCGCACTCCGGATATAAGATAACTAAGATGTTTTCTTTATCAGCTTATTTTTTGTTAGAAATTGCCAATTCTTAAAATGTACAATCATTGTCTTAACTAGAGTTTTCTCAATGAGAAAATAAAGCTTAGACCACCACCGGGTATGTTTTTAGCAGAGATATTACCCTTATGATAAAGTACGGCATTTTTTACAATGGCTAATCCCAACCCCGTTCCGCCTACTTTCCGGCTACGTCCTTTATCCACGCGATAGAAACGTTCGAACAGGCGGTTTAAATGTTCTTCGCCTACTCCGATACCATTGTCGGTGAATGAGAAATAATAAAACAGTTCATCTTCGCGATAACAATTGATATCGATGGTCAGTTTCTCACCACCGTAGGCAAGCGCATTATCCATTAAATTGCGGAAGATGGAATATAAAAGTGAACGGTTTCCCTGAATTTGTATTTCGGGATCAACATTTTTCAACATCTTGCATTCCTTTTGTTCAATTTCCAAATGCACATCATTCAGCATATCATTCAGTACTTCCGATAGGTTACAGGTTTCTTTCTCAAACAAACGTTTGGTTTCATCCATTTTGTTCAATATCGAAATATCTTGTAGCAGGGAGCTTAGACGTTGTGCTTGCTGAAAGGACCGTTGTATGAAAAATCGTTGTCGTTGCGGATCTAAATCGGGGTTGTTGAGTATACTTTCCATATAACCCAAAATACTACTTACCGGCGTTTTGAGTTCGTGAGAGATGTTTTGAGTCAGGTGTCGTTTCAATTCGTTTTCATGCTCCTGAACGGAAATGTCGTTGATGGAAATTTCAAAAGTATTGTCCTGAAAAACCATACATTGCAAAGCGAAAATACGTCCGCCTTTTTCAATATTCAGGCGTTTACGATTCATCTGATTGTTGAGCAAGCTATGATCGATAAATTCGTTTATATCGGCCAGCTCCGGAAGCAAAAATATCTGATCGGAGCTTTCACATTGTTGATCGGAAAGTATATTGGTGTATTGAATAAAGTGCGAGTTGGCGAGTATTTCTTTCTTATCCGACGAAAAAATACCTAAACCTTCCTGCGAAATTTGTAGATGTTTAATCAGTTTTTCTCGCTCTTTGTTTACTTCATCCTTTGTTTGCAGTTGTAACTTGTAAAGCTTTACAATATTCTTGCTTATTTCTCCTAATTCATCATTTGGGAATTCAATATCTGTATCCGGCAATTCCTCTTTCTCGGCTTTTTGTGTAAAAATGCGTAACCGATCAATGGATTTGGTGAATTTTCTGGATATATAAAACAGTGCTAATACACATAATATAAACAAAAGAGTCATGAAATATAAAAACAACATATTGGCTTTGAGTGTACCAGCCAGGCTTACGTTATACGGCAATGCACTCCGAACATAATTATTTGGGAAACGGTGTGCTAAATAGTAATAATTTAGGCCGGTAGAAAACGAATGACGAATGGCTTTTCCGTTAGCCGAAATATTTGCCATTTCTATTTCCTGTCGGTGCAGGTGATTCCCGAGCTGAGTACTTTTTTTTACCGACGAATCGAAAATAACTACACCAGTCGTATCAATCACTGTTACTCGCAATGCACTGTCAGGGAAAAGGTGGACGTAATCTTCCAAATCATCCCAGGTAGCATGTTTTTCAGTTATAAACTTATTGATCGTGTAATTGTATGTAGTCAATTGTTGGTCGAGTTGTTCAGTTCGGAATTCTTTTTCGCGTTTGTACTGAAAAAACGAGATAATAGCCAGCATCAAAAAGAAAATGCTGAAAAAATATAAGAAAAGGCGTTTATTCAGTGTCATAATACAGATTTACTATTTATTCATTTACTATTTACTATTAATACTGCACAAAGCCGTATAAATTATTTCCAATCTATTATTCAAAAAAAAATGAAATTGTAAATGTATTTACTCTTCGAAACAATATCCGTAACCTAGCCGGGTAACGATGTTTTTTCCGTAGGGTCCGATTTTTTTACGGAGTCGGGTAATATTCACATCTATGGTGCGGTCCAATACGATAACTTCGTCGGACCAAACGCGTGTGAGCATTTCTTCACGTGAAAAAACGCGGTTTTTATTTGCCAGAAAAAGTTTAAGTATTTCAAATTCTTTTTTTGTAAATGAAATCTCAACCCCTTCGAGCAAAACCTTTTTATTATCCAAAATCATTACCAGATTTTCGTATGAAAGCTGTTGAACTTCCACTGGTGTTTTACTGGATTCCACCCGGCGTATAACTGCTTTAACACGCGCCAATACTTCACGAATGGAAAATGGTTTAGAAATATAATCGTCGGCACCGATGTTAAAACCAGTCAAACGATCTGTTTCAGAATCTTTGGCAGTAAGGAAAATAATAGGAATAGCTGCTGTTTTGGGATTCTCGTTCAGAGCCCGGGCCATTTTGAAACCGGACATTTCGCCCATCATCACATCCAGCAATAGCAGGTTGTAATCGGTTATTTTCTTTTTCATTGCCTCTTCGGCCGAATAAGCTACGTCAACCTGATAACCTTCGGTTTCCAGGTTGAACTGAAGAATTTCACATAAATCTTCTTCGTCGTCGACCACCAAAATACGGTATGGATTCATATTTTTATTTGATTAAAATTATGTTACAAAGAAACAGAAGTTTTATTTCGGGGCTGTGTAATATCTATGACAAAGATATGACAAAAAATCAATTTCTATTATAAATCAAAATGGAAAAATGCAAAAGAGGCAAATCATTGTGAGTTTGCCTCTTTCGCTAAAAGTTTCTATTATCGAATATTTTTCTTGTCGATTATTTATATTACAAATCGATCTAATTTTTTGGAGAGTGTTTCAGCACTTTGGCGTCAATATAAAAGAAAATCTCTTCGGCAATATTGCTGCAATGGTCACCGATTCTTTCCATTTTCCGAAAAGCACCAATCAATTGTAAACACTCATATGCCCGGTCCGGATTTTTCTGGATATAACTGGCAATGATATGTACGGCCTTTTCGTTTATTTCATCAACCTGATAATCTTCACTAAAAATGGCTGCAGCAAAGTCTGATTTTTCATTTTCAAAGGCATCTAATCCTTGTGTAAGCATCTTATTTACCTGGTCAATCATAACACGCAGGTTTGTATCCGAAATAAGTTCTGCATCGAGAATTACCGATGGATTTGCAATCAATACACGTGAAATTCCATATGCAAAATCGGCGATGCGTTCCAGATTTGAATTAATTTTAAGCACAGCCAACACAAACCGTAAATCGATAGCTACAGGCTGATAAAGAGCTATGATATTTTCGCAATCACTATCAATTTTAAGTTCATATGCATCCACCTTTTTTTCACGCATTGAAACTTTCTGTGCCAATTCTTTATCAAATGACAAAATGGCTTCACCTGAGTTTGCTACCTGAGAAATTACCAATTTCCACATGTCGATTATGTCTTGCCGAAGGGCACCCAATTCTTGTTCTAAATGTCTCATATATTTGTTGTATTAAAACGACCCACAGCCCCTAAAGAGGAGTTGAAGTAGTATTGTTTTATATGCTTATTTAAGTTATTTATCAACAAACTGTTGTATTGTTTCTTACTCCCCTTTAGAGGCCGGAGGTTCTTTGTCAACCAAACCTTCCCGTAATATAATTCTGTGTTGAAATATGTTGAGGATTTGTAAACATACGGGTCGTTTCGTCGAATTCAATCATTTCGCCAAGATAAAAGTAAGCAGTCTTATCACTAACACGCGAAGCTTGTTGCATGTTGTGTGTAACAATGATAATGGTATAATCTTTTTTCAGTTCGTAAATAAGTTCTTCAATTTTGGCAGTAGAGATTGGGTCGAGAGCCGAAGCAGGTTCGTCCATTAGTACCACTTTAGGCGAAATCGCCAACGCTCTGGCAATGCAAAGTCGCTGTTGTTGTCCACCCGAGAGCGCGAATGCCGATTTCTTTAATTTGTCTTTCACTTCGTCCCACAAAGCAGCCGATTTGATTGATTCAATGACTCTCTGTTCAATATATTCATTATCTTTAATGCCATTCACCCGCAGACCATAAGCAACATTTTCGAAAATAGTTTTTGGAAAAGGATTTGGTTTCTGAAATACCATACCCACTTTCTTCCGCAATTCGTCCACACGAACATTTGGGGCATAGATATCTTCGCCTTCGACCAATACGCTGCCAGTTAGGTGTGTACCGTCTATCAGGTCATTCATCCGATTCAAAATACGCAAAAATGTTGATTTGCCACAACCGGAGGGTCCGATTAAGGCTACTACTTTGTTTTGTTCTACTTCGAGGTTGATGTTTTTCAACGCATGATAGTCGCTGTAATAAAAATCAACGTTTTTTGCTTCAATGGTTAGCATATTTTTTTTTATGTCTCCGGTCATCTGTCTCCAGTTCCGGTTGTTTAATTGTTTTTTTACTACCTACTATAAACTACTTACTATCTACTAGTTTGTTTTTACTTTTTTCGAAAAATAACTCCGTAATAAGGTGGCCAAAAGATTTACCAAAAGTACTATAAATATTAATACCAGGGCTGTTCCGTATGCAATTCCCCGTGAGGCTTCAATATCTGTTCCACTGGTAGAAATTACGTACAAGTGGTAAGGCAAAGCCATTACCTGATCGAAAATGCTGGTTGGTAATTTTGGCAAGAAATAAGCAGCTACAGTGAATAGAATAGGAGCTGTTTCGCCCGATACACGTCCGATTGACAAGATTAATCCGGTTATAATATTTGGAAAAGCCATCGGTAACACTACTTTACGTATGGTTTGCAGTTTGGTTGCACCTAATGCTAAACTTCCTTCGCGGTAAGAGAAATCTATGGCTTTGAGGGATTCTTCGGTAGTACGAATCACTAAGGGAAGCGAAAGTAAACCCAATGTGAGTGATCCCGCCAATATAGAATCACCAAATTTCATAGTGTTGACAAATAAGGCCATTCCAAAAAGTCCGAATACAACCGACGGAACACCACTTAGGTTATTCGTCATAATGCGGATAAAAGTTGCAATTTTACTACCGGCGGCATATTCGTTCATGTAAATTCCTGACATAATTCCGATAGGAAAACTGAAAAGACTACTGCCTAAAACCAATGCTAAAGTTCCAACTATAGCAGGAAAAATTCCACCTTTCGTCATTCCATCTTCTGGAGCTTTGGTCAGGAAATCCCAACTAATTACACCAATTCCTTTTGAAATAATAAAACCCAGTATGAAAATTAATATAGCTACAACTGAGTAGCTCATCAATTTGAAAATAGTAAAGGCTATGGCTTGTGACCAACGCTTATTCCTATCGGTTTTGATTGAACCCCCAATCCCTAAATGGGAGTTGAAGTTATTATTGTTTTCTTTGTTTATTATTTCGCTCATAATTATATTTTTTATTAAAAGAAAAATCTCTCATTCCCCTTTAGGGGATGGGGGTTATTATTGATATTTCTTTTTACCTATAAACTCTATACTAATACTAATAACCATAGTAATAAGAAAAAGGATACAACCCAAAGCAAAGAGCGCCTGATAATGTCCGCTTCCAACAGCTGCTTCGCCTAATTCGGCAGCAATAGTGGCAGGAATGGTTCGTACAGGTTCTAATAAAGTATGTGGTATGACCGCTGCATTTCCTGTTACCATCAATACCGCCATGGTTTCTCCAATAGCACGTCCAATTCCCAGTACAGCTGCCGAGGTAATTCCGGATTTGGAATAAGGAATTATAACGCGATAAATCGTTTGCCAATGAGTGGCGCCTAACGCGAGACTTGCTTCCTTCGTAGATCTGGGTACCGTTCTCATGGCATCTTCGGCCACAGTGATTATGGTTGGCAATGCCATAATAGCCAATACAATACTTCCTGCCAATGCCGTCTCTCCGACTGGCAGTTTTAAACTTTGCTGTATAAAGGGAACGATAACTACTAATCCGAAGAATCCGTATACTACAGAAGGAATACCAGCTAAGAGTTCAATGAGTGGTTTTAAAATGTTTCTGATGCGCATTGTTGCAATTTCGGCTAAATAAACCGCCACGGCAATACCAAAGGGTAGTGATAACAAAATAGCACCCAGACTAACCCAGATTGTACCTAATAGTAATGGTAACAATCCGTATTGAGCCGAAGGTGTTGCGGTAGGATACCATTCTTTACCTCCAAAAAAATCACCGGGTTGCAGGGTTTCATGTTTGAGCAAAGTACCAGCGAATTTCTTTGAAACATATTCTTTCGGCAGAAAAAGAACGATTCCGGGATGTTTGGCAGTTAATTCACTCGCTTTAGCGGGAATATTCTCAAAATTTGTTCCCAATTCTGCTTCGGTATAATATTTGGTTAGATCGCTCAGGCGAACGACTTCTATAGGTTCTTCTTTTCCACCAACTTCATCCCAATTGGTTATTTTGGCGTCAAATATTTCTTTTATTTGGTACGAACTCAGATGTCTTACGGGATTTTCCTTGTTAAGTCCCAACACATAACCTTCCTCAATTACGGGACTGTTAAACAATCCTGATGCTTCTTTAAACAAAAAAAGTACAATAAGCAGAATGGTGATACTGGTAACACTGCCGCTTATTAATAATGCACCTTCTACTAATTTTTCAAGGAATCGTTTCACGTTGAATTTGGTTTAATAAAACAGTACAAAGGAAAAGCTTTCATGTTAAGGAGAAATGACGAAGATGTTACAAACATATTACAAATATTCATCCTTTATATTGATACTATCTTATCTTTAGTATTATAATACTTTTTATGATAGTTTTGTTTAAATACTGTCTGAATCTCAAGATATTAAATTGTAATGAAATTGTAACAGCATTGGCAAAATATTGTAACATGATAGCAGTTCCTTTGCACCGTAAACAAGTAATAAACTAAATTCAAATGAAATTAAAAAATTTTACTATTATTGCATTAGGTCTACTCAGTACGACCATTGCTTTCTCACAAGAAGAAAAAGTGGATACTCTGAATGTGCATGAACAACGTATCTCTTCTGTTGAAGATGCGATCATGCAAAGTAAAAAACTTAAAATTAGTGGTTACATTCAATCTGAATGGCAATCATCTCAAATTGATGTGAATGGTAAAGCTTCACAAGACATGAAAGTGGGTGCCGGAGCTAATGCCTCTGAGCTGGCTAATGCAATTGCGACTCAGGGTTCTACATTTAATCGTTTTGGAGTACGTCGTGGTCGTTTGAAAGCTACATACACCGATTTTGGATGTACAGGAGTTTTTTATATTGACGCAACCGAAAAAGGTGTTGTGCTTAAAGAAGCTTATGTTGCTGCCTTAGATCCCTGGATGAATATGCTTACGCTTAAAGGTGGTGTTTTCAACCGTCCTTTTGGTTACGAAATTGAGTATTCATCTTCTTCACGTGAAACTCCTGAAAGAAGCCGTATTATTCAAACATTATTTCCAAGTGAAAGAGATTTAGGTGGAATGATTACTTTGCAGGCTCCGAAAACATCCCCGTGGAATGTTTTGAAGTTAGATGCAGGTTTAATTGCCGGTAATGCAATTGGAACAGATATTAAAAGCCAAAAGGATATTATTGCTCATTTAACGTATAATAATTCCACAGCAATTTTGAAATACGGAATTGGCGTTTCTTTGTACAATGGTTCGGTATTTCAGCCAACAACCAAAGTGTATTCAATGTCAAACAATGTTTTCACTGCTGTTGGCGACAGTGCTTCAAACAAGAATCAATTAGCCAATCGTCAATATCTTGGATTTGATGGCCAATTCAGCTTAATGTCTTTTGCCGGTTTAACTAACATTCGTGCTGAATATATCATGGGAACTCAACCCGGAACTAGCGGAAGTTCAAGTAGCTATAACAGTTCTACCATACCAGCCAACGATTATAAAGGTACAAATGATATTTATATTCGTAATTTTGCCGGCGGATATATTCAGTTGTCGCAAGATATAGCAGATACTAAACACACCATTACTGTAAAATACGATTGGTATGATCCCAATACAGCCGTTTCAGGTAATAACATTGGCCTTGCTACCGCTGTTACAGATACAAAAGCAACTTCAAAAGCAGATATTGCTTACTCTACCCTTGGATTAGGTTATATGTATCGCATGAACAATAACGTTAAGTTTATGGTTTACTATGATATGCCGACAAATGAAATTTCAAGTGCATTGACTAAACCCGGATCTGATTTTACCAAAGTTTTAGCAGCAAACCTGCTTACAGTTCGTATGCAATTTAAATTCTAGTAACCCCAAACCCCTAAAGGGGAACAGGAAAATAAAATTAAAACAAACCCCGATCCCTGAAAGGGATAGGATTAAAACAAACAAAAATGAAAAAACTAATTTTATCCGTTATGATGTTGTGCACTTTAGCACCATCGTTTTATGCACAGAAAATTAAAGGTAGTGACACCGTATTACCATTGGCACAAAAAGAAGCCGAGGTATTCGGTAAGAAAACCGGTAAATCGGTAACAGTAATCGGTGGTGGTAGTGGTGTTGGTATTGCTGCCTTACTGGAAGGAACTACCGATATTGCTATGTCGTCCCGGGCCATGAAATTTGATGAAAAAGTGAAGTTTCAGGAAAGTGGAAAATCACTTGTTACAAAAATTATTGCTTATGATGCATTGGCAGTGGTTGTAAATCCTGCAAATCCAATCTCGAAGTTGACCCGTGCTCAACTCGAAGGTATATTTACAGGTAAAATCACCAACTGGAAACAGGTAGGTGGTGCCGATCTGAAAATTGTTCCTTATTCTCGTGAAACCAGTTCAGGTACTTATGAGTTCTTTAAAGAACATGTATTGTTGAACAAAAATTATATGAATTCAATCCTAAGTATGCCTGCTACCGGTGCCATTATTCAATCGGTAAGCCAGACAAAAGGGGCTATTGGTTATGTAGGATTGGCTTATCTAAACAAATCAGTGAAGGCGTTGAGCGTTTCGTTCGATGGTAAGACTTATGTTGTACCAAACGAAGTAACAGCTAAAAACAAAACCTATCCGGTTATTCGTCCGCTTTATTTCTATATGGATAAAAAAGCAGAGGTGAAATCAAAACCGCTGGTAGATTTTATCCTTTCTGCCGAAGGTCAAAAGATAGTTGAACAAGTTGGTTATGTGCCATTGAAGTAAATTGCTGACCCCTGATGGGGAAACTTGCTCATATGCAAACCGCTGCCGGAAATCATTTCGGTGGCGGTTTCTTTTTTTCTTAGGGCATAGCATGATTTCGAGATATACTCTGTATGTTTCTCTAATTGGTCATTTCTGCATTTTGATTTGAATTCAGGCACTAATTAAGTAACTCTATTGTCATATCCTCTTATTCACATTGAAATAGTTATGTCTTACTTTTGTGCAGTATAAATAAAGATTCAAAAGTTAGATGAAACAAATATTCTTTTTCCGATTTTCACTTGTTGTGATGTTTTTATTTCCTTCGATAATGCTTCATGCTCAAGCCAGTGTTGAAGGACGTGTTTTCGATAAAAAAAACAAAGAACCACTTACCGGTGCGACTATTTTAATAGAAGGAACTTCAAAAGGTACTACAGCTGATATTGATGGTAACTTTCAACTGATTGGTCTAGTTTCAGGTAAATACAACCTCCTTG
>Ga0209540_10000301_pt1 | contig 52094 bp, 47 predicted proteins | sample BarGraIncu01121A_FD_184501 | JGI IMG/M metagenome (GOLD analysis project Ga0209540, IMG submission 184501) | Arctic peat soil microbial communities from Barrow, Alaska - Barrow Graham LP Incubations 011-21A (SPAdes) (version 2) | ecosystem: Environmental > Terrestrial > Soil > Wetlands > Peat... | reverse complement strand
CTGAGTGGAAAAAATGTGACCGATGCCGCCTTGCAAAATGCACAGGAACTTTTACGGAGCTAGCGGGACTGTGGTTTAGCCTCTGCTCTTTCCCGTTTCTTCAATATTTTATTTATTTCTTCTTAGTCTTTCCTTTTTGTTCCAGCTTAAGTGCTTTCTTGGCTGCTTTTTCCGCCAGTTTGGCTTCGCGGGCAGCCCGCTTAGCTATTTTACGTGCTTCCAATACTTTTCTAAGGTACTCCACGTAAGAATCTATATATCGTTTCCGTTTTGTTTCTACTAAATCGGCCATTGTAATCATAATACCCGATTCGTATACAGATCCAAAGTCGGGATCGAAAATGGACCCGAAAAAGCGCATGGTATCCGACAATCCTATATAAGCATTAAACATGGGTGGAATGGTAGTTTCCAGGTGTCTGATGGCTTTTTGGAGTGTCTTGTAGTCCGTTGAGGAATCGTTTCCAAGAAACAGTTTTTTGGCATGTGTATGGGTTGGTGTCCCTACGTGAATCGGATTTTTAGGGCGGATCATATTGTCGGGATCCGGAAAGTACCGATACATGTATTCGTAGATCAATTCGCGTGCTATTAGTGGGTAATGCTCGTAAATAGTTACTTTTCCTATAAAGTAGCGGGTGTCTTTTACCGTATGAGTTAATGCTCCCAGTCCATCCCACAAATTGTCAAGCGCAAACAGGCTTTTGGTGCCCATTTTCGATGTTTGATAATCGGGCTGAACAAATGCTCTGCCCAGTTCCACCGTGTATGGAAGATATTCTTTAATGAATTTTTCTGTGAATATAAACAGGTGCGACATTACAAACTTGGGCTGTCCCGCTTCGTCAAAATCCACATCATGCCCGGGCAGGTAGCGGTATCCTCCGATTATTTCCAGCGCCACAGGGTCCCACACCACTAATTGGAAATAAGGTTTTTCCATATAGTCGTATTCGTCTGTATCAATTTCTTCACCCGTTCCGCCACCACCTGACCGGAACGAAAGCTCGCGTAAACGACCAATTTCAAGCATTACGTTGGGAGCATTGTGTGCTGTAATTACGTAGATTTCATTGTGTGCTTTATTGGTCGGACGTAAGAATTTGTCTGACGAGAGTTCCTGTTTTAAAATGGCTTTGTCAATAGGTGGTATAATTGGCTTCATTATAAAGAATACGTTGAATTTTTTTTCGTATGGTACGGAACACAAAAGTAATGTTTTTTTGAACTATGTTTATACCTAAATATAAGTTTTTATGTGACAATGGCAATAAATATTTAATATCTGTTTCAGAATTTATTTAACCTTGCACAATCCACTTTCGAATGTGCAAAAATGGAGGTATACATTCTTATTTCTGACTGAAAAAACCTAATGCGTGCGCGCATTTTGGTGCCGCAGCCGTCGTGAGGTAAATGCGCGTACGCATTTTGATGCCGCAGTCGTCGGGAAGCAAATGCGTGCGCGCATTTTGGTGCCGCAGCCGTCGTGAGGTAAATGCGCGTACGCATTTTGATGCCGCAGTCGTCGGGAAGCAAATGCGCGTACGCATTTTGGTCGCGCAGCCGTCGGGAAGCAAATGCGCGTGTGCATTTTGATGCCGCAGCCGTCGGGGCGAAAATGCACGCCTGCATTTATGTTTTGCGGCTATATTGTAATTCTTTCTTCCAAAAACAAAAAACGCTTCCGAAAATGTTCCGGAAACGTTTTGTTGTAGGGTAGGAGAGAGGCCCGATCAGATAACCAGCGATGGAGCTGTGTAAGTTCGCGTAGCCAGTTCGGCATCCAGCAAGTACAATCCACGCGGATCGGTGCCAAAAAGTTCAAAGCGTTTGTTCAAATCATCTGCTTTCTGTTCTTCTTCGCCTTGTTCTTTTACAAACCAGTTCAGAAATTGCATGGTTTTAAAGTCTTTCAAACCATGTGCTTCGGCATAAATGTCATTAATGGAAGCACTGATGGAAATCTCATGCTCCAGCGATGTTTTCAATGGTTGTTTAAAATCAGAGTAGGCTTTGTTAGGTGCGGCAATGGCATTCATCGTTATTGTTTCACCATTGTTTTGCACGTATTTCAGAAATAGCATGGCATGAGCATACTCTTCCTGCGTTTGTATAGCAAACCAGTTGCCAAAACCATTCAGATTTTTAGCATAATAATAGTTCGACATGTCCAGATATAGATACGAAGAGTAAAACTCTTTGTTGATCTGGCTGTTTAGCAAATCCACAATTTTTTTGTTTAGCATACGGCGTTCCTCCTGTTTTTTTTAGAGATTAGTTATATCCTTTTTATATTTGCACCCAGCGCGTTCAGTCGTTGTTCAATGTCCTGATAACCGCGGTCTATTTGGTCGATATTATGAATAATACTGGTTCCTTCGGCAGCCATTGCTGCTATAAGTAGTGCTATTCCGGCGCGAATGTCGGGCGAACTCATAGTAGAAGCGCGTAGGTGAAGATGATTTCCTTGACCGATAACCGTTGCCCGGTGCGGATCACACAGAATAATCTGGGCACCCATATCTATGAGTTTATCCACAAAAAATAACCGGCTTTCGAACATCTTTTGGTGAATAAGCACACTGCCTTTGGCTTTGGTGGCTATAACCAGAAACACGCTGAGTAGGTCAGGTGTCAGTCCCGGCCAGGGTGCATCGGCTATGGTCATTATTGAACCGTCGATAAACGATTCTATGGTATAATTTTTTTGATGGGGAATAAAGATATCATCACCTCGTTGTTCCAACTGAATGCCTAATCGACGGAAACTGTCGGGGATAATACCCAGTTCTTTATATGCTACATCTTTAATGGTGATTTCCGAAGCTGTCATGGCAGCCATACCGATAAAGCTACCCACTTCAATCATATCGGGCAAAATACGATGATCGCATCCGTTCAGTTTGCTTACACCTTCTATAACCAGCAGGTTTGAACCTACACCCGATATGTTGGCACCCATCGCGTTTAGCATTTTGCATAGCTGTTGTAGGTAGGGTTCGCAAGCAGCGTTGTAAATTGTGGTAGTACCCTCGGCCATCACAGCGGCCATGAGTATGTTAGCAGTCCCGGTTACCGATGCTTCATCAAGCAACATGTAACATCCGATTAGCTTTTTGGCTTCAATTTCGTAGCGTTTGGCGGCAGGGTCGTAATGAAATTCGGCGCCCAGCTTCTGTATTCCGATAAAATGGGTGTCTAAGCGGCGGCGTCCAATTTTATCGCCTCCTGGTTTGGGGATGATGGCTCTGCCAAAACGGGCCACCAAGGGTCCCACAATCATGACTGAGCCACGTAATGCAGCACTTTTGCGATAAAAATCTTCGGATTGAAGATAATCCATGTTTACCTTATCTGCGGTGAATGTGCAGGTATGAGCACTCTCACGCTTAATGTCAACACCCATGTCACCCAGCAGGTTTATCAGGTTGTTGACATCCAGAATGTCGGGTAAATTACTTATGGTTACGGTTTTTGGAGTAAGAAGTACCGCACAGATAACTTGCAGTGCTTCGTTTTTAGCACCTTGTGGTGTAATAGAGCCGGATAGTCGGCGTCCGCCTTCGATTTGGAATGACGACATAAATTTTTCAGTTGTTAGCTTGATCAGTCGTCAGTAATTAGTCATTATTGATCAGCATCAGTATCTGTCACGATATCTGAATACTGTTCTCTACTTGCTGTTCCCTACTCACTGTTCATTGTAGCTTTGTAGTTATTATTTTTTCTTTTTAGGTTTATTCTTTTTGTTGAACAGCACATCTCTCGATTCTACCAGCTTGAAGAAATCTTCCTGAATGTCTAGTTTACCTTTCGATAGTTCGCGCAAATCATCAAAAATTTTGCGGTCGTCAACTACTTCTTTGTTCCAGGTAAGGAAGCACTTTTTCATCTGATTGGCAATTAAACGAATCAGTTCGTTTTTTTCTTCGCCTTCGGGATAAACAGCCACTTTTTCAATCATTTCTTCCAATGTCCGACCGTAGTGTTGGTAACGAATGCGCGAGTTTTTGTAAGGAATAGGTTCGGGGCGGGTATACAAATTTTCTTCCTGAAGAATCTCGTAAGGGAAATCAATATCCAGTTTGAAATTAGACATAATTGCCACGTGATCCCACAATTTGTGTTTGAAATCGTTCACATCGCGCAGATATGGAAACAAATTACCCATAATATTGATAATTGTTTTTACACAGCGGGTGCGCTCTTCGCGATCTTCAATAGTGAGCGCATGAGTCACCATTTGTTGTATGTTTCGCCCATATTCGGGCATAATCAGCTTTCCTTGTAAGGTTGTATATTCCATTTTGTATCGGGTGATATGATAAAGTGCAAAAGTAGCTAAATTTTCCGAATGTTCGACCCTATATACCGGAACATTTTATTTTCGATCATATGTTTCAACTTCAAGGTTTATTGTATATTACCTTAGATTTCAAATTAATAAAATCTCAACGATATTTACACTATCTTTGTAGCATGAAAAATAATACCACTATAATTGATAACACGCTGGGAAGCATGGGTATCGAATTGCTTAATGCTATGCAGTTGGCCACGCTCGAAGCGAATGAAAAAGAACAGGACCTTATTCTGTTGTCGCCTACGGGTTCGGGTAAAACTTTGGCGTATCTGCTACCTGTGTTGCTGAGTATGAATCCGGATGTTCAAAAAGTGCAGGCTCTAATCCTGGCTCCTTCGCGTGAACTGGCTCAGCAAATAGAGCAAGTGTGGCGTAGCATGGGTACGGGTTATAAAGTAAACACCTGCTTTGGAGGGCGTCCGTCCAATGGCGAAAAGCGTGATTTGGCTGTTCCGCCGGCGTTACTTATCGGAACTCCCGGTCGGTTGCAGGATCATATCGAACGGGGAAACTTTGAGCTGGACGCCATTCGGGTACTTGTACTCGATGAGTTTGATAAGTCACTCGAAATGGGTTTTACCGAACAAATGGAAATTATCATAAGTAATATTCCTGCTCTCAATAAACGCATACTCACTTCGGCTACCGATGCAGTGGCTATTCCTGCTTTTACGGGTATCGTCAATGCACTGAAACTGGATTTCTCGGAAAAAAATAATGTTTTGAAAGGTCTCCGAATTTATTCGGTAAAGGGGGAGAATAATGATAAAATGGATTTGCTTTACCGCCTGTTGTGCCGGTTGGGTAATGACTCCTCGCTTATATTTTGCAATCAGCGCGACACGGTGGAAAAAGTGCATGCTTATTTAAATGAGCGCCATTTGGCTAATGAGTTTTTTCATGGTAAGTTGGAACAGACTGAGCGCGAACGGGCTCTGTCCAAATTTCGAAACGGCAGTTGCATCGCTTTTATCTCTACCGATCTGGCATCGCGTGGATTGGATATACCCGAGATCAAAAATGTTATTCACTTTGATGCACCGGTTCGATTGGATGAGTTTGTACACCGCAATGGCCGTACAGCTCGTATGGAGGCTGAGGGTTCTGCTTTTTTATTGCAGGTTATCAATGAAAACCTACCGGATTTTATTACTCCAGAACCAATACCCTATAGCTTGCCGGCTCTGACATCGGCAGCTCCTAAGCCTGAATGGGCTACTCTTTACATTGGCAAAGGGAAAAAGGATAAACTAAGCAAGATGGATGTGGTTGGTTTTATGTTTAAAAAAGGCCAGCTGGCTAAAGATGAATTGGGAATGGTAGAAGTGAAAGATTACTATTCGTTTGTTGCTATCAAAGTCAATAAGGTTAAAGATGTTCTTCAGTTGGTATCAAACGAAAAAATAAAGAACATGAAAACAAGGATAGAACTGGCGGAGTAATAGGCGGTAGTTTTTAGTAGGTAGTTGGTAGTCGGTACTAAGTAGTTGGTAGCACGTGATGCGAATCAGTAGTTGAAGATAAATCGATTTTACTTCTAATATGTTATTTCCCGTAGGGAATACATATCAATAGAAAATAAAACAAGTACAACCAATTCCCCGTAGGGGATAAACAAGCTAAAATGTGAATGGTCCTACGGACAATGAATATGCATATCTTTTTATTCTATGGATATATAAGTTCTACGGACTATTTTTTCAACTTCTGATTCGCATAAGTAGTATAGCTATATAAAAAACTCCTGAGTCAAACAACTCAGGAGTTTTTTATTGAATAAATTCTCAATTATGAATTACAATAAGTACTGTTCGCTGATTGATTGATTTTCCTGTACGCGGAAAATGGTATCGGCAAACATTTTTGAGATGCTAAGAATTTTAGCCTTTGAACATTTGCTAGTGTCAAATGGGATTGAATCGGTAAATGCAATTTCGCTGAGTGCCGATTGCATTACTTTTTCTCCTGCTTCGCCCGACATTACGCCATGTGATACGATGGCACGAACACTTTTTGCACCTTTGCTCAACATCAAATCTGCTGCTTTACAAAGTGTACCGGCTGTGTCAACCATGTCATCGGTAATAATTACGTCTCTGCCGTAAACGTCACCAATAAGAGTCATTTCACCTACCACATTTGCTCTCTCGCGGGTTTTGTAACAAATAACCATCGGAACGCCCAGGTATTTTGAGTAAGAGCCTGCACGTTTAGAACCGCCTACGTCGGGTGAAGCTATAACCAAATTCTTTAATTTTAAAGATTTGATGTAAGGAACAAAAATGGTTGATGCATACAGATGATCAACCGGAATGTCGAAAAATCCTTGTATCTGATCGGCATGCAGATCCATTGTGATAATGCGATCTACACCTGCCATTCCGAGCATGTCGGCAATAAGTTTAGCTCCGATAGATACACGTGGTTTGTCTTTTCTGTCCTGACGCGCCCAACCGAAATAGGGGATTACAGCTATAATTTTATAAGCTGAAGCACGTTTAGCTGCATCAATCATCAATAATAATTCCATTAAATTGTCGGAATTCGGAAAAGTTGATTGAACAAGGTAAATGTATTGACCACGGATTGATTCTTCGTATGAAACTGAAAACTCTCCATCAGAGAAGTGTTGAATTTTCATGTTTCCGAGTGGGCACTCTAAGCTTTGACAAATCTTTTCGGCAAGATAACGACTCTTCGTGCCTGAAAATACTTTAAAAGGGGAAGTTGAAGCTGGCATGGGTTTTTAAGTGAGATTTAGTTTTAGCGATTTTTTTGCAAAAGTACAGAATATAATTATAATAAAGCTGCGAATTCGGGATTAAATGACAATGAATATTTATAATGTTTTGATGCAAAGTTGAAATTTAAGAGAATCTAGTTCTTATGATTGGTTTCGGTTTGGATCTGAAATTTCGTTTCGCACTAATTCTAATTGATTTTTCTTTTTGGATTGAATTATGTTTATTGGCTTGGATTCACGATTTCCCCGCAAACGTTTGAAATCAAATTTTGTGTTTTTTTTACCAACCAAAAATGTAGCCTATGAAAATAGCACTATTTTTGTTTGTGGTTAAATGTATATAACCTAATTGACTTTAATTCAATTGTCTATGAAAGTACACTTTAAAATATCCTATTATACTCATTGGGGCCAGCGTCTTTTACTCAGCGGTAATATTCCAGAACTAGGCAATGGGGATTTGGACAAGGCATTAGCACTAAATTTCCAATATGCTGAAGATTGGTTGGCAGAGATTGAAATAAATAAGCCGGAGGATTTTCAATTTACGTACAAATATGTTCTGTATGATGAAAACTCCGGACAGTTTGTAGAAGAGTGGGGAAATGATCGCACTGTTGATGCTTGTCCGGCTGAAACTGATCATTGCTTTTGTATTGATAGCTGGAACTCTCCCGGCAGCATTGAAAATGTATTTCTGACCACCCCTTTTCATGAAGTATTATTACAACATAATCATTTTACAGCTAAATCGCAATCGGCTAAAAAACACACGCACCTATTCAAAGTAAAGATGCCTATGTTGAAACAAAATGAGGCTGTTTGCATGATTGGCGATTGTGACATCTTGGGCAACTGGTCCACTACTAAACCTGTTGTTCTGAGTCAGACCGATGGTGATTGGTGGACAGTTGAACTGGACTTAAGTAAGGAGCAAAATGAAGTACATTATAAATATGGAGTTGTCGAGACTGTAGATAATCAGTTCCGGTATTTAGAATCGGGGTCCGATCGTATTGCACCGATATACACTTCCCCGAAAACACAAGTACAACTTTCCGATGGTTTTGTTCGTATTTCGAATAATGCGTGGAAAGGTGCGGGAGTTGGTTTGCCTGTATTCAGTATCCGTACTAAAAAGAGTTTTGGAGTTGGTGACTTTGGAGATTTAAAGCTGCTGGTAGATTGGGCTGAAAGAGTGGGGCTGAAGTTGATTCAGGTACTACCGCTGAACGATACGATAGGTACTCATACCGATGCTGATGTACTGCCTTATGCTGCCATTTCGGCCTTTGCGCTCAATCCCTTGTTTCTGAATTTGCCGGTTACCGGAAAACTTCCGGCTACACATCCGTTGCAAGTCGAATATAAAGCAAAGCAAGCCGAACTGAATGCTGAAGAACTGATCTCGTTTTTAAATGTGATTAATTACAAACTTCAGTATGCAAAGGAATTGTATCTGTTGAATAAAACGAAGTTTTTGGCTGATAAGAAATTTAAAGCTTTTTTTGCCGAGAATGAATACTGGTTGGTTCCGTATGCAGCTTATTGCGTTCTGCGCGATCAGTTCGGAACGTCTGATTATCGTTTATGGCAGAACTTTGCAGCTTATGATGCTCAGAAGATAGCCGGTTTTAGTTCGCCGGATCAACCGCATTTCGATGATATTGCCGTAAATTATTTTATTCAATATCATTTACATCTTCAGTTATCAGAAGCTGCACATTATGCACATACACATGGCATTGTTTTAAAAGGTGATATTCCGATAGGGGTGAATCGCAACAGCGTGGATACCTGGGTTTCGCCGGAACTTTTCCACATGCACATGCAAGCGGGTGCTCCACCTGATATGTTTGCTGTAAAAGGTCAAAACTGGGAACTGCCAACCTATAACTGGAAAGAAATAGAACATACCGGTTTCGATTGGTGGAAAAAACGTTTTTCGCAGATGTCGAATTATTTCGACACATTCCGGATTGATCATATCTTAGGATTTTTCCGTATCTGGCAAATCCCGATCAGTCAGGTGGAGGGAATCATGGGCTTTTTGAATCCATCTGTTCCGATACATATCAACGAGTTTGCCGAAAAAGGATTGTGGTTCGATTATAACCGTTACAGCAAACCTTATGTTACCGATGCAATTCTGTGGGATTTCTTTGGTGAAGATGTATCGTGGGTTAAAGCTAACTGTCTGCAAATAGAAGATGGTTGGGTGCTGAGGCTGAAAGAAGAGTATCTGAGTCAGGCGTATGTTGAAAAACTATTTGTTGAAGGCGAAATCTCCGAACGCATCAAGTGGGGTCTGTTCGATCTGATTTCGAACGTGCTGTTCTTTGAGGTAGAAGGAAGTAACGGAACTCAGTATTATCCGCGCTTTGGTATGGAAACACTCCGGACATTTGCCGATTTGGATAATTATACGAAAGACCGGCTTTGGGAATTGTATGTTGATTATTTCTATCGCCGTCAGGATGCAAATTGGTACCGATCCGGTATGGAAAAACTGCCTGCTTTGAAACGCGCTACCAACATGATGATTTGTGGCGAAGATTTGGGTATGATGACTCCCTGTGTTACTTCGGCCATGAATGAGCTTGGCATTTTAAGCCTTGAAGTTCAACGGGCACCAAAGTCGAATAAAATTGAATTTTTTCATCCCAATAATGCGCCTTATTTATCGGTAGTTACTCCTTCTACCCACGATATGAGCACAATTCGCGGTTGGTGGGAAGAGGATCGCGGTGTAACCCAACGTTTTTTTAACTCACAACTCGGACACTGGTGCGAGGCTCCCTATTTTTGTGAGAGTTGGATTTGTCGCGATATTATTTTACAGCATTTATATTCGCCTGCTATGTGGTCTATTTTCCAGATGCAGGACTTGTTGAGCATTTCCGACTCTGTTCGTCGTACTAATCCTCATGACGAACGCATTAATGTTCCGTCGAACTCCATGCATAGTTGGCGCTATCGCTTGCACCTGAATATGGAAGATCTGTTGCAAAATGATGATTTTAATAATGAATTGCGGAATTATATCGTACAGTCGGGCCGGTGAAGATTAAAATGAATATTCGTTTATTGTCTATAGTGATAAGTCCGCATCAATTATTAGGTTAACGCGAATTCGAGGTTAGATTCTTTTGAATTTCACGATTCTACAAGTCCAAAGGACTTGAATGTGAATAACCGTCCCGATGCATCGGGATGGAAAAGACAGAACCTGAATGCGAACCCCGAATGGGGTTCAATACATAAATGTGTGATATTGAACCCCATTCGGGGCTCTGATTATTTTGTACAAATACCACGGGTTACACCCGCGGTTATTCACATTGAATCCTTTCAGGATTCTAAAATCCACTTTTAATTGATTGTTAGCTGTTTGCTTATATCGAACTCACGTTATATTAGTTATTTGCTGAAAAACGTTTGTACCGTTTCGTTGAATAGTACCGGATGTTGCTGACAAACGCCATGATGTGAGTCGGGAAAAATACATAAAGAAGCCGATGGCAAGGATTGGAATATTTTTAATGTATGTTCGGGCTTTATCATGTCGTGATCGCCGGCCATAACCAGCACCGGACAATGAATTTTCTTTAAGTCGCCATATGGAATCTGCGGTTGATAAAGCATCATCCTGTTTAATGTTCTATCTTTTTCCGGGGTGTTGGGGTTCAGCACCGTTTTTCGCATGTCTTCGATGTCGGCGGCACTGATAGCCGTACTGTCGGGTACGATATTAGCCCCCGATACAGCCAGTTTTTTTACTTTTCCGGGGTAGTTCATAGCCAGAATTAATCCGTCTATTCCACCATCGCTCCAGCCCAATACATAAGCCGAGTCGATATGCAGATAATCCAGTAGGCCGGCAAAATCAGCTGCCATCATATTGTATGACAATGTATCAACGGCTCCACCCGATTTTCCCTGAAGGCGACTGTCAATGGCAATAACCTTGTAATGTTTCTCGAAAAATGGAATCTGATATTTAAATGCTTCAATCGATCCGCCATTACCGTGTAACATGATTAATGGTTCGCCACTTCCGTAGATTTCGTAATAGAGTTTAATGCCATTAAGGGGGCATAATGTCCCGCTTGTGGATTACTACCGTAAACTATTGCTTTTTTTTGAGCAAAAGCTGTAATGATACACGAAATTACGGAGATAAGGAGTATTGTTCGTTTTTTCATTTCTGAAATAAATTTTATGAAGATTCTGAATCTAAAATAATAAGTATTATTTCGACATAAGCTCATACATGATAAAACCATAAATATCAGCTTTTTCTTTCATGTTGGACATAAAAGTTGATGCACCATAATGCCCAGAGGCTTTTTCTACTTTTAATATGACAGGATTTGTCTGAATCTCTCTGTTTTGCAGTTTTGCTACGAATTTGTAGGAATGAAATGGTGGAACACGATCATCGTTTTCGGAGGTAATAACCAACATAGAGGGATAATTGACCCCATTCTTTATATTGTGATAAGGAGAATAACTCAGAAGCCTTTTGAATCCGACGCTATCGGAAACTGTGCCGTATTCATCCGTGTGCCAATGTCCTACAGTGAATTTCTCGAACCGAATCATATCCAGTGGTGCTACGACAGGAACAACTGCTTTGAATAAATCGGGTCGTTGGATGGCTGCAGTTGCTACTACCAGACCACCATTGGAAGCCCCTGTTGCAGCCAGTTTTTCGGCTGAAGTGTAGTTGTCTTTTATAAGAAATTCTGCTGCTGCAATGAAGTCGTCAAAAGAATTTTGCTTGTAAATTCCTCTTCCTTTTCGAGCCCAGTCTATTCCTTTATCTCCACCACCGCGTATGTTGGCGAAAGCATAGATTCCGCCTTGTTTGATAAAATAGACTATTCCCGGATCGAATGAAGGCTGATTTACAATGCCAAATCCACCATAGGCTTGTAAAATGGTTGGATTGGAGCCATTTTGTTTTAATTCTTTATTATATACCAGAATCATTGGTACACGGACGCTGTCTTTTGTTAGGTATTCTACTTCTTTATATCCAATGGTTTTAAAATCGAACGAAACAGTGGTTTGTTCAGCTAATTCTTTTTTAAAGGTTTTGATATTGAATTTATACAATACCGGCGGAATAGTATAAGATTTAAAATAAAAAAGTAAGTCTTCGTCAGTCGGGTTTTCGCTAAATCCGTCTACTGATGTTGCAACTGGCATTTGTAGGGTGTATAGTACTGTTCCCGAATAATCTAAGATCGTTATAATTGGATGCTGGTCGGATTGGTATACAGTAACAAGGCGGTCAGAAAATGGTATTGCTTTAAGTAATAATGCTTCCGAAAATTCAGGAGCTATTTCTCTCCAGTTGGTCGGATTTGCAGGATCAATTTCTATAATGCTACCATTTTTTGAATTTTTAGTGGTCGTAGCAATAAATTTTCCGTTGTGTGAATCGAGAATGTGAATGTTGTATCTTAAGTTTGTAAGCAATGGCTTTAAACCTGAATCATTCGACATATAGTCTATGTACAACAGGGTAGACTTTCCTGTTAATTCACTCCGGCTTTTTAAAATAAAGTACTGTTCGTCCGACGATGTTGAATATTCAAAAAATGAGTTGACATCATTCTTCTTCTCAAAAATGAGCTTGTCCTGTTCTTGCTCGGTTCCAATTTTATGGTAAAAAATTCTTTCACTTGTAGTTTTTCCAAATTGTTCATTCTGTAAGAAAGTGGAATAAAAGAAACCATCCTTCAACCATGCAATACTGGAAAATTTTACTCCTTTCAAATGGTCTTTTAAATCAACAGCATCTTGAATAGATACAACTTTAATTTCGCGCCAATCGCTTCCATTTCGGCTAAACTGATAGGCAAGCAATTTTGAATCTTTTGAGACGGAGTAATTGTCGAGCGTTATCTTATCTTTGAGCGATATATAATTTGGATCTACTAATATCTCGGGCCGATCTTTAAGTGTTTTCTGATAAAATAATGCTGCGACTCCGAGATTATTGTATCGACCCATATGAAAGTAATAGTTTCCTTTTTTTTGAGGAGCGTTAAATTCGGTGTAGGCGTATTGATCTATTCCTTTAAAAGAATTTGTTTTATTAGCCACTTTTGACATCTGGCTCTTAAATAACTTTTCCTGATTTTCGGTCCAAGCTTTAACTTCGTTTGAATGGATGTTTTCCAACCAACGATATTTATCTTCTATTCTATATTTGTTATAAAAAGTATCTACTATAATCTGATTTGATTCTTGCCCAAATGCTGTTGTGGACAAAAACAGTAGTAGAATAACAGTAAAAATTTTATTCATTCTATTTCTTCAAACGTAATTCGTATAAATCGTTGCGTCGGTCTTTCAGGTTACGCACACTGCCGTAGGTATGTAACTCGTTCAGTAAATCCAGATTTACATCCGATACCAGAATCATTTCGGTGTTGGGAGTTGCTTCGGCACATTTTCCATCAGTAGGGAATGCAAAGTCGCAGGGCGAGAAAACACCCGATTGTGCATATTGAATATCCATATTATGTACACGGGGCAAATTACCCACACTACCCGCAATTACCACAAAGCATTCGTTTTCGATGGCACGGGCTTGAGCACAAATTCTGACGCGTGAATATCCGTTTTGCGTATCTGTCAGAAACGGAATAAACAGGATTTGCATGCCCTGATCGGCCATTATGCGTGCCAGTTCGGGGTATTCCACATCATAACAAATCAGTATGCCTATTTTAGCGCAGTCGGTATCGAATGTTTTAATGATTTTACCGCCCGATAGTCCCCAGCTTTTTATTTCGTCGGGTGTAACATGTATCTTTTCGTAAGTATCATACGTTCCGTCGCGCCGGCAAAGAAAACCTACATTATACAGGTCGTTGCCACGAAGCTGCGGCATACTTCCGGTAATGATGTTGATATTGTAGCTTATAGCCATTTTAATGAAACGCTTTCGTATTTCATTGGTATATTGAGCCAGCTGTCTGATGGCTTGCGATTCTCCCAAATCGTTGAATTTAGCCATAAGTGGCGCATTGAAATATTCGGGGAAAAGGACGAAGTCGCTTTTATAGTCGGAAACAGCATCGACAAAGAACTCAACCTGTTCGAATACGTCGTCGATGGTATTGTACGATCGCATTTGCCACTGTACCAGTCCTACTCTGATAGTTGTTCTAGGAAGAAGAAAATCCTGTGTAGGTGGCTGATAATATATGTTATCCCATTGTAGCAGACAGGCAAAATGGCGTGAATCTTCATCGTTGGGAAGATAGTTAGTCATTACCTTGCGAACGTGGAAATCGTTCGAGAGCTGAAAGGTAAGTACCGGATCGTAAATTTCTTTTTTGCGGACTTTTTGAATGTATTCTTTCGGTCGCAGATCTTCGGCATATTTATGGAAGTTTGGAATCCTTCCTCCAAACATAATAGCCTTGAGATTGAGCGTTTCGCATACTTCTTTGCGATAATCATACATGCGTCGGGCTAACCGGAGTCCCCGGTATTCGGGGTGTACAAATACCTCTATACCATAAAGAATATTACCTTTTGGGTTATGTGTATTAAACGTTTCCTGGCCCGTGACCGAAGCGTAAGTATGATCATTTTTTACTATATCATAATCCACAATGATAGAAAGCGCACACCCTACAATTTTATTATCCACTACGGTTACTATTTGTCCTTCGGGGAAAATACGGATTAGTTTTTCAATTTGTTCATGCGTCCAGAATACATCACTGCCATCGGAATAGGTTCGTGTAAATGTTTGTGACAGCTGTGTATAATCTTCTATTTGTAAAGGTCGCATTATAACCTTGTTGATTCTCGGCATCGATTCCATAAGCTTATAATTTTATTAAAAACATTTCAGACAAAGTCAATCATTTTTGTACAAATGTAAAAACAATTATTTGTAAACGGTCAGCTAAATGCTGATTTTTCTGTTAGAATTTTATTATTTCTTTTTCTTCGAAGCATATTTAGTTGTTTACTTGTCCACAAATTCTTATTTTTGCAAATAAAGAAAACAAGATCCTACTTAACGTTTAACCAATAATACCCGCTACGCGTCCTGTTCACTGGATCGGTTCGGGAGTTAATTTATAGCAACATAATGAAATCCCAACTGGAATCCCAAATAGAATCTCTTCGACGCGAACTTGAGCAGCATAATTATAACTATTATGTGAAGTCCACCCCGACTATTTCCGACTTCGACTTTGATACCAAACTCCGCGAATTACAGGAGCTGGAGTTGGCTAATCCCGAGTTTTTCGACCCTAACTCACCTACACAGCGCGTTGGAAGCGATATTGCCAGTGGGTTTGAGCAGGTGGCACATGTGTATCCGATGCTTTCGTTGGGCAATACCTATTCTGTCGGCGAAGTACAGGATTTCTACGAGCGTGTACGCAAAGGGCTGAATGAGGACTTTGAGTTGGTTTGTGAGTTGAAATACGACGGAACATCCATCTCGCTGACCTACGAAGATGGTCTACTGGTGCGTGCCGTAACACGGGGTGATGGAGAAAAGGGTGATAACGTTACGGCAAACGTAAAAACGATTCGCAGTATACCGTTGAGGTTACATGGCGATTATCCGTCGCGGTTTGAAATACGGGGTGAAATTCTGATGCCTTGGTCGGTGTTCGATGAGTTGAACCGGGAACGCGAAGAGCAGGAAGAACAGCTTTTTGCCAACCCGCGTAATGCTGCTTCGGGCACGTTGAAGTTGCAAAACTCCGCCGTAGTGGCCGGTCGCAAGCTCGATGCTTACCTGTATTATCTGTTGGGCGAAAGTCTGCCGGCTGACTTGCATTCCGAAAACCTGAAGGCTGCACATTCGTGGGGATTCAAGATTTCCGATGCGACTAAGGTTTGCAAAACACAGGAAGAAGTCTTCGAATTCATCAACCATTGGGACGTTGAACGAAAGAATCTTCCGGTGGCTACCGATGGCATTGTGTTGAAAGTAAACTCCCTCTCGCAACAACGGGCTTTGGGTTTTACAGCCAAGTCGCCCCGTTGGGCCATTGCTTATAAATTTCAGGCCGAGAAAGCCGTAACCCGGCTTAATTCAGTTTCGTATCAGGTGGGTAGGACAGGAGCAGTTACCCCTGTTGCTAATCTGGATCCGGTGCAACTTTCGGGCACAACCGTGAAGCGGGCTTCGTTGCACAATGCTGACATAATCGAAGGGCTTGACTTACATATCGGCGATATGGTTTTTGTGGAAAAGGGTGGAGAGATTATCCCAAAGATTACAGCGGTGGATAAAGATGCCCGTATTTTGATTGGAGACAAAGTGAGGTTTATCAAAAATTGTCCTGAGTGTGGTGCCGCATTGGTACGTTTCGAGGGCGAAGCGGCTCATTATTGTCCCAACGAAAATGCCTGCCCGCCTCAGATAAAAGGCAAGATGGAGCATTTTGTGAGTCGCAAAGCCATGAATATCGACGGACTGGGTGGTGAAACCATAAATCTGCTGTATCAAAATGATTTATTACATAATATTGCTGATATTTATACGCTGAAGGTACCTGATTTGATCCGGTTGGAACGTTTGGGTACAAAGTCGGCTTACAATATTAAAGAGGGAGCTGAAAAGTCTAAGGAGGTACCTTTTGAGCGGGTTGTTTTTGCGTTGGGTATTCGTTTTGTTGGCGAAACAATTGCAAAAAAGCTGGCTTTTGCTTTTAAAAATATCGAAGCATTGGAACAGGCTACTTTCGAAGAATTGATAGCTGTTGACGAAATAGGTGAACGAATAGCCCAAAGCGTGGTGGCTTATTTTTCCGATGCACAGAATGTAAATATGCTAAGCCGTTTGAAGGAGTATGGCTTGCAGATGAGCTTGTCGGAAGAAAAATTGCAGTCGCACGGAACTGCACTGTCTGGTTTCTCAATTGTTATCAGCGGCACATTCTCTTCTCATTCGCGCGATGAATATAAAACCATGATTGAGCGAAACGGAGGTAAAAATGTGGGAAGTGTTTCGGCAAAAACTTCATTTATACTGGCCGGCGAGAATATGGGGCCGGAAAAACTCAAAAAGGCCGAGAAACTAGGTGTGAAATTGGTGGATGAGAAAACCTTTTTATCGATGATTAATGCCGAAGCGCAGGAAGAAGATTCGGAAGGATTGTTGTTTTAAGAGGTAATAAGTTACGAGTTACGAGTTACAAGTTACGAGACAAGACTGTTTCTCTGAATATTATAGCCTGTACAAAACGTATCATTATCATTAATCATTATTGATTACTTAAATTAAAAGAAGAACATGAAAATACTAAATAATTATTTATTTCAAAAACGAGCTCAGCGATATCTGAGAGAAACCTCCCGGGAACGTCACTTTGTGAATTACGACAAGGCTAAAACTATACTGCTGTTATTCGCGAGTGATTTGCAGGAGAGAAATGAGTCCATTCATAAAATCATTTCTCAACTACAGCAGGATGGCAAGAAAGTTGCAGCCTGGGGTTTTATTGATAAAAAAGAGGTTTCGGCTTCCATCTTACCCGAATTCAGAATTCTGCATCATAAACAAACCGATTTCTTTCAAAAGCCACTGCCTTCGTTTCTTAATGAACTGGCAAACCTTCAGTTCGATTTATTGATTGATTTGTCTCTAAAACCTGTTGTGACGTTGGAATACATTGCCATGTATGCTAATGCTTTGTGCAAAGTTGGCGTTCGCAAGAACGAGTTGGCTATTTCCGATTTCATGCTTGATGTTGATAGTCAAAAAGCTTCGGCTTCGGATGCTCCTGAAGTTGAAAGTACGATCGATGAAACTTACCTTTTTAGCCAGATAATTTTTTATCTCAAAAGCATACAAACTACAGATTAAAACTGTACTTTTGCAAACAAATAGTATTCCTTTTACAGATGATTAATAATAAACTGACAGGAATGGGTGTAGCGTTGATAACACCCTTTAAAAGTGATGAATCGATTGACTATGATGCATTGGCTCGATTGGTAGAGCATCTGATCAAAAATGGTACGGACTATCTGGTAGTTTGCGGTACCACTGCCGAAACGCCAACACTTACCGAGCAAGAAAAAGAAGATGTTACTCGCTTTGTGGTGCAATGCAATGCCGGACGATTACCTATCGTACTTGGTTTGGGTGGCAATAATACTAAAGCAGTAGTTGAAAAATTACATACAACCGATTTTACCGGTATTGATGCCATATTGTCGGTTACTCCATATTACAACAAACCATCGCAGGAAGGTATTTACCAACATTATGTTGCCATAGCTAAAGCTTCGCCACTACCGGTAGTGCTTTACAATGTTCCGGGACGTACGGGCGTGAACATGGTAGCCGATACAACTTTGCGTCTTGCCAAAGAGTTTTCCAATATTTGCGCTATCAAAGAGGCTTCGGGAAACTTTACTCAGATAGATGATATCATTAAAAATAAACCGAAAGACTTTATGATTATTTCTGGCGACGATGGCATTACATTTCCATTGATTACTTTAGGTGCCGTAGGCGTTATTTCGGTTATTGGAAATGCCTTTCCACGCGAATTCAGCCGCATGGTACGATTGGCGCTACAGGGTGACTATGCCAATGCGCGTCAGATTCATTATCACTTTACCGAACTGATTCAGTTACTTTTTGTAGAAGGCAATCCGGCCGGAGTGAAAAGTATGCTTGCTGTGATGGGTTTTGTCGAAAACACATTACGGTTACCATTGGTACCCAATACCATCAAAACATACGAAAAGATCAGGGTGGTTCTCAACGAACTGAATGTAAAGTGTTAATCCCTGCTCTGTGGGCTGGTGTAAAGAGACTATAGATAATTGATCCAAAAACATCGTTTTTAGTAAGCCATAAAAATAAAGGCTTAAAATAAAATAAGTTATGAATACCAACAAAAAATTTGGTTTTAGAAAAGTAACTGCATATCTGCTCTTGATAATTCTTGTCGGGGCAGGTATTTTTGTTTTGTTACCTTCTAATTATTATGTGCGCAGGGCTCTGACACATTGGAACCCGAAAATTGATCAGTATACAATTTTCGAAAACAGGGTGGTGAAAGCCGAAGATCCTAATCCATGGAATTTTGCTCCTGATGTTGAAAACAAACAAATTCCGCGCGAGTTTGAAGCGGATTTTGCGAAGTATAAAACCGTGGGGTTTGTGGTTGTTCAGCATAACCGGATTATTTTTGAGCAATATTGGAAGAATTATAGTCCATTGAGTCTGAGTAATTCATTTTCTATGGCCAAAAGCGTTATTTCTTTGCTTATAGGTTGTGCAATAGATGATGGGAAGATTAAAAGTGTGGAGCAACCGGTGAGTGATTTTTTACCACAATGGACTTCGTACGACGGAAAGGTGCTTACCATAAAAGATCTGCTAACCATGAGTGCCGGAGTAGAATGGGATGAATCCTATAGTTCGCTTTTCTCAAAAACAACTCAGGCTTACTACGGAAACGATTTATGGAAGCTGACGCTGACGGAAAAATTGATCGAAAAGCCGGGTGTGAGATTTAATTATCAAAGTGGTGTTACTCAAATTCTAGCTTTCATAGTACAAAAAGCTACCGGTAAAAATATTGCCGATTATGCTTCTGAAAAGCTTTGGACGCCTATTCAGGCTGAGGAAGATGCCCAATGGTCGCTCGACCACAAAAGTGGTATGGAAAAGGCTTATTGCTGTCTGAATTCCAATGCGCGTGACTTTGCCCGTTTGGGTCAGCTTATATTAAATAAAGGGATGTGGAACGGGCAACAAGTGGTTGATTCTAATTATATCAAGGAAGCTACCACACCGGCAACATGGCTGAAGTATACTCCTAGCGTTAAGGGTGAAACAAAAGTAAGTTCAGTACCTTGTACTTTTTACGGTTATCAGTTTTGGATAGCTAATTACCGGGGCGTGAAAATTTCGTATATGCGTGGAATGCTTGGACAATATATTATTGCCATTCCGGCGTTGGATGCAGTTATTGTTCGTTTGGGAAAAGAAAAGGAAAAAGAAATCAATGTTGAGCAGAATTACAACAAAGATCTGGAAATCTGGCTCAATGCCGGAATGGAAATCATTAACCGGCAATAATATCGGGTGACTGAATAAGTAAGTGAAACAATATAATGTCGTTATTCCTTACTGAAAAATAATATCGCACCTACGGAGCTTTGTGTCCTTAAACAACAACTGAATCTACCATACTATCGCCACTACATGGCTAAGGCGGGTACGTCAATTATTATTGATAATGAATCATTCAGTGAAAAATGGGACTTTTTACGGCTCTACTGGATAATTGGATATTCAAACCAGCCAAACTAAAGCCTTTTATCGTTAAATACTCAGTATATTTCATTTTCCGGTCTCCGGTAGTCAAATATACTGAGTATTTTTTATTTTCAGAGCTCTGATAGTTAAAATTACCGGGTATATTTCATTTTTATATATGGGTTGGTTGCATCTACTGAGTATATTTTATTTCTCCAACTCCGGTGGTCAAATTTACTGAGTATATTTCGATTCCCGGAAAGCATTTATATTATCTACCGGATATATTAGAGAATCAGAACAGCCGTTCGGCAAATGGAACGAGCAGGGCAGTCATAATGCCCATGATACCAATGGCCAGTCCGCTAATGGCACCTTCTACGGCTCCCATTTCCATGGCCCGCGCAGTGCCCAGTGCATGCGACGATGACCCCATGGCCAGTCCTTGTGCTATTTTACTCTTAATACCTAGTTTCCGAAGCAAAACAGGGCCTATCAGTCCGCCAAAGATGCCGCAAATAACTACAAACGCAGCCGTAAGTGCGGGCGCACCTCCCGATTTTTCGGAAAGACTCATGGCGATAGGAGTAGTTACCGACTTTGGCGCCAGCGATGCCATAAGCATCTTGTCGGCACCCATAGCTTTAGCAATACCTACCACGCTGCCAATACCTACCACACTTCCTACAAAAACCGAAGTAAGTATCGATATTACATTGCCTTTTATTTGTTCTATTTGCTCATAGAGTACATATCCCAATGCTACCACACTGGGTCCGAGCATAAAATTCAGGATGCGGGTTTGCTGATAAAAAGTAGGATAATCGATACCGGTTATTTTCAAAAAAGGAATAAGAATTACCATCGATATCATCAGCGGTTGGAGTAAGGTGATTTTTGTCCGCTTGTATATAAGTACTCCAAACAGGAAAGTTCCTATGGAAAACATCAACAGGAAAACCTCGCTGCTGAGTATGGGGCGTATCTGATCTAGTAATGTATTCATAATTTCGGACCTCCTTTTGCAGTTCTTCGTTTTTCAAAATTGTCTTGTACAAGCGCAACAGTAGCTATTGTTAGCACCGTACTAGCCGCGATGGATGCCAAAATAGTGAATAAAGATTTGGAAAGAATCTCGGCATACACCATCAGGCCTACACCTGCCGGAACAAAAAACACCGCCATGTTTTTGGTTATAACCGTAGCCACACTTTTTACATTGTCGGGCTTAATCACTTTGAAAAATAAACACAGAAAAAGCAAAATCATGCCCAGCACACTGCCGGGAATAAAGCCGCTCATAAGCAGGCTGAGCATTTGCCCCAGAAAATAAAAAAGTAAAATGTAAAATGAACCTTTTATCATAATTCTATATTGAAAGATGAAATATAAATAATTATGTGATTCTGTCAAAAGTAAAAGATTCAATTTAAACAAACCTAAACCGGGTTTGCTCGGTTTTCCGAATGGCTATGTTATAGCCGGAAAGAAGCTGTTGTACGCACAAACAGCAACTTAAAATATATACATCACCGAAGCCAGTACCCGGTGATTATTTACCGAATAAGGATTGACAGCGGTACCATCACTCTGAACATTACCGTAGGATGCTGTTGTAAAATCATATTCCAGACCAAATCTTACGTTAGGTAAGTTGTAGCTTACCTGAGGCACTACGCGGTACAGGTGATCTACTATCTGCTGAGCCGTATCATAATATCCGTAACCGTATGCTGTATATTTACCTCCTTTTCTAAGGGCTAGCATGTCTGCCGTTCCCAGGTTTTGCGACAGTCCTAGCAGAATACCTACCTGCAACTTGGTGCCGTAGGCTGCATTCACCCAGCTACTCACATTTTTGAAGTTGGTATACGACAAAACAGTTGTTGAATCGGCAGCATATTTACTTACTCCATAACCTCCCAGCATTAGTTGGTCACTCAGGTTTTCGCCGTACACAATTTTTGCTTTGAGCAGAAGTTTTGATTTGCTGTATTGCGCGTAAGCTGCAGCGCTTAACGACGAAATCTGTTTAATGTCGGGTTTGATGGTTTTAAAATCAATGCCGGCACCCGTTATCCAGTGTTTGGTTTTGTTTTCCAGTCCCACAAAAAGATCGGGAGCAAGGGCATTTTTCATATATAAGCTACTTGTTCCCTGTGGTCCTTGCGAAGCGTATTGCATTTCGTATAAAGCGGCGGCAGTAAACGATAGAGTAGAGGTGAGCGCTTGTTTAAGTCGTAGTTGCGGGCTGCGGTTGAAGGGCTGAAAGGGTGCACCACCGTTGGCAGCAAAGGTAGATGGAGCAACGCTTCCAAACAAAGGGTGCCAGGTCTGACCGATCAGTAACTCGGTTTTGTCCCAGTTTAGTTTCATATATGCCTGACGAATGCGAAACACGTAATAAGAAGTTCCGAAACCGGCAAAGTCGGCTTCTATTTTACCGGTCGATTTGGCTCCCAGTATAGGAGCGCTGCTGATGTCTATACCCAGGCGGGTATTTACGCTTATCATTTCAGCCTGTGCCATGGCGTTTTTATCAACACCGGCACTTAGTTCTATGGGTTTGGGGAATAGCTGAATAATTCCGTCGACCATTTCTACATTTTGACGGGAATTATAAAAGAAATCATTACCTACATAGCCGTAAAGTTTGACCTTTGTTGTTGTGTCTTGAGCAAAAGCGGAAGTAGCAAAAGCAATTAAAATACAAGGAAGTAGTTTCTTTAATGTCATGTTTAAATCTTTAGCGCGAGATTATTTATTTGTACCGGCTTGGTGTAATGAAGAATAAGAGTATAACTGGAAAAAATGTTTTATAAAATAAATAAATGATTCTTGCCACAAACGATGAAAATAATCACTAATAGCCAATCATTAATCGTTAAACACTAATCATTAATCACTATCAACCGATCAGGTGCTCAATTAATATTTTCAGCCCAATGCCAATAAGAATGGCTCCACCAAGTGCCTCCACCTTAAAATGAAACCGTTTGCCAAAATGAATGCCGATATACATGCCAATGAAAGTGAAAGCAAAGCTGATGGATCCTATAATACCTACAGCTAACCAAATAATATTGTGATAAGGAATAAACACAATGCCTGTTGCCAGTGCATCGATGCTGGTTGCCAAAGCCAGCGAAAGCAACGAAACCCACTTGAAAGGATTTGACTTATTGTTGCAGTCAGGGTTGGGCGATCTTAATCCTTCAATCAGCATTTTTCCTCCGATGAGTGTCAGCAAACCAAAAGCAAGCCAGTGATCGAAACTTTTCATTTGTTGCGCAAAGCTAACTCCGGCAACATAACCAATCAATGGCATGATGGCCTGAAACAAACCAAATAGAAAAGCCATCCGGAATGTCAGCCAAAAGAAAAATTTCTTGGCGCAGATTCCTTTGGAAATGGATACAGCAAAGCAATCCATAGCCAATCCGGTGCCGATAATAATGATTGAAAGAATATCCATAAAAAAGCAGTAAGCAGTAAGCAGTAAGTGGTAAGCAGTAAGCAGTAAGTAGTAAGCAGTAAGTGATAAGTGATAAGTAAAATGGTTGTTTATTACCAACTACCGACTACTAACTTGCCGCTTACTGCTTACCGCTTACTGCTATTTATTAAAGCATTGCCTTTACCTGATTGTAAACGTTCTGCCCGGTGAAACCAAGTTTTTCGTCCAGCACTTTGTAAGGCGCTGAGAACCCAAATGATTCCAATCCAAAAACTTTTCCGTTACAGCCTACCAAACCTTGCAGGTTTACAGGAAGACCGGCGGTTAAACCAAAAATCTTAGCTTCTTTTGGTAGTACGCTTTCCTGATATTCGGCCGATTGACTACGGAACAAACCTTCGGAAGGAACTGAAACCAATCGGATTTTGATACCATCGGCACGAAGTAATGCTGCGCCTTCGTTTAAGGTCGAAACTTCGGAACCTGAAGCAACCAGAATAACATCCGGATTACCGTCACATTCCACTACGTATCCACCTTTCTTAGCTTGTTCGGCTTCGGCTTTACGACTGGTAGCAGCCGGTAGGTCTACAATGTTCTGACGAGAGAAAATCAAACCGGTAGGAGTAGTGGTGTTTTCCAAAGCCATTCTCCATGCTACGGTAGTTTCTTCCACATCGGCAGGACGTAATACCAACATAGAGTTGTGTCCTTTGTGGTTTTTCAGTTTTTCCATCAATCGGATTTGAGCTTCTTGTTCTACCGGTTCGTGAGTTGGTCCGTCTTCGCCTACGCGGAATGCGTCGTGTGTCCAGATAAATTTCACGGGTTGTTCCATCAAAGCAGCCATACGTATAGCCGGTTTCATATAATCGGAAAAAACAAAGAAAGTAGCACAAGCCGGAATAACACCACCGTGCAAACTCATACCGATAGAAACACAAGCCATGGTTAATTCAGATACACCAGCTTGAAGGAATGCACCTGAGAAATCACCTTTTGTAAAGGCTTTGGTATTTTTCAGGAAACCATCCGTTTTATCAGAGTTTGATAAATCGGCACTGGATACTATCATGTTTTCGACTTGTTTTGCCAGTTCGCCCAATACCGTTGCCGAAGCAGCACGTGTTGCCTGACCTGATTTTTGAACCACAGCATCCCAATTCATTTTTGTTTTTCCGGTGAAGAAGAAAGCCAGCTTTTCTGCCAGTTCTGGGTTTGCTTTTGCCCATGCAGCTTTAGCAGCTTGTTTTTTAGCAGTGATTTCTTTTAATTCTTCAGCACGTTTTGCATACAATGCTTTTGTTTCTTCGAAAATAACAAACGGATTTTCAGGGTTTCCACCTAAGTGTTTAATACTTTCGGTATAAGATGCACCACCTTCGCTCAATGGCATACCGTGAGTTGCACATTGACGTTCGAAGCTTGAACCGTCAGCTTTCAAGGCACCTTTACCCATAATTGTTTTACCAATGATGATTGTTGGTTTGCTGGTTTCAGCTTTAGCTTCGGTCAGTGCTTTGCGGATTTGTTCTGCATCGTTACCTTTTATTTCAATCACTTTCCAACCCCAGGCTAGGTATTTCTGAGCAGTGTTTTCGCTCGTTACCGATTCTGTATTGGTAGAAAGTTGAATGTCATTCGAATCGTAGAACATAATCAGGTTGTTCAATCCCAGGTGACCGGCCAAACGACCTGCTCCCTGCGAAATTTCTTCCTGAACACCACCATCCGAAATGAATGTATAAATGGTCTGGCTCATTACTTCACCAAAACGTGCTTGTAAAAATTTAGCAGCAATGGCAGCACCCACAGCGTAAGTATGTCCTTGTCCCAGCGGGCCTGAAGTGTTTTCAACTCCGCGCATAATATCTACTTCAGGGTGACCCGGAGTAGGGCTATTCCATTGACGAAATTGAGCCAGCTCAGCCATTGTATATTTTCCGGTACAAGCAAGTACGGAATACAACATTGGCGACATATGTCCCGGATCGAGGAACATGCGGTCACGACCTTCCCATTTTGGGTTTTGTGGATCATATTCCAAAAACTCGGAATAGAGAACATTAATAAAATCAGCTCCTCCCATGGCACCACCTGGGTGCCCTGATTTTGCTTTTTCCACTGCCGAAGCCGCTAAAATGCGGATATTGTCGGCAGCACGGTTTAAAGTTTCAATTGAATTCATACGTTTTAAATTGGTTATTTTGTTTGTTGATTGTTGTTTCTTGGTTTTGTATCCGGTTTAGTATCCGGCTTTATTTCAGTGTTCGGTTTCTTTGCCTTTACAGCCGTTTTTCTTTTAAACGGTAGTTGGAATTTATAACCGATGGTGTAATTAATGGCTGTGTTTGCATTGCCGTTATTAATTCCAAAACCGGGTATATACCACGGAGTAACATTTCCGTCGGCATCTTTACTTATCAGACTCTTACTTCTTACCGTCCAGCCCATAAATATGTCTTTTATTACTTCAACCCTTATTCCAGCGACTAGTTCATACCAAACTTTAGTAGTGGATATATTATTATAAGGTATGGCTTGTGAACCACCCCAATAATCATCCGTGATACTTACATTGGTAATATTGTAGTTGAATTTAGACATCCCTAAACGAAAACCGACCAAAAACAAATTGTTGGTTGGCTTCTTATCTTTTTTTTGCGAAATCATATTAAAGTCAAGTCCCAAACGCCCAAACAATGCATTTGCTTTAAAGCCAATATTGTCGCTTGTCAGCTTGTCAGCACCTGCATATCCGAATTCCAGAACAGGTAAATACTTATGTTTAAAGTCGGCCTGCAATGATCCTTCGTACGAGTAAGTTTCTCCCTTCGACGTGAGTGAACTTATAGCCGAAATTAAATCGCCTTGCACGGTAAAACCGTTGAATAAAGGCGTTTTAATAGTGTCGGCTACTATTTTTGTTTTAGCCTCTGTTTTTGTCTTCTGAGCTTGAACTGAATAAACCGCCACAAAGCAAAGAATCAGACTACTTATATATTTGAATATTTTCGACATTGATGTTGCTTACTTTGCGGTTAGTGATTCGGATGGAATCGATAAAGTTATTAGTTGTCAGTATAGTATCTATCGAATGAACTTTTACACTTCCACATTGGAGCGATAAATATTTATCTGTATTTTGGTGTGTTACTATCAGAGTATCCCGTTTGTTGAGGTATAAGATTGTGTCATTTTTGCTGGTAACGGTGTTGGTTGTAATCTTTTTACTATTAAAAGTAACCTCAAAGGCCGATGTCAACTCAAAACTATGCAAGGGTAAGTCTATTTTAGTAATCGTTTTCAGATTATTATATAAAACGGAATCCATGTAGCTGTATTTCTTTGTGGCTGCATCATACTTTAATCCTCTCACAGTTATACTGTCGATACTCATAGACGCAACAGTTCTGGAGGTGTCTGTTTGGGTCACATGGTACATACCTATGTCCATTAAGACTGACTGATTTGTTCTGCAACTCTCATCTACGGCGCACGAAAAGCAGAGTCCCATGCAGAGAACAAATAAAATATATTGAGTCTTTTTCATTTAGTTTGATTAATGATATGCTTAATGTCAGGCCAAGTAAATTCTTACTTCTTTTTTTAATTTATCAATAGCCTGCTCGGTTGGCGTTTGTTCACTGTTGCCATATACCTGAATAATTTTTTCGGCCAGCTCGGTAGCCGAATTTGCCGGATTGCATTGTGCCGCACAAGAGTTGACCAATCTGAGTAAACTCTCTTGCGCTCCACGAATGTAATTCCAGATTTCATCGCTCACATATATTTGTTGCGAAAGGTTGTGCGAAAACTCCTGACGTATACTTGCCAGCAATTCGGTATGAAGCTCTAAGTTGCTCATGTGAGGTTTTGCAACATTCACTATGAGTGTAGAAGGCGTTGTTCGTTCCAGTACCAATATTAATCTTTCGTAAGCCCTAAGCCGGATGGGGGTAAGGGTATTTGTCTTTTCTTTTTTTAATTCGAAGTTTCGCCGTTTTTCTTCATTCTTAAGCAATTTGTCAATCAACAGATAGGCTGTTAGCAAAACAAGTAAAGCGGGTAGCACTATTTTGAGAATATCTATTGTTTCCATTTCGTAAATGCAAAATTTTTAATACGCTGTTTTTAGGAAGAATTCTTTTGGTTACAACAAATTTGAAGTAATGTATCCTAAATAAACAGCAAAGAATCCAAGAAAAATGCTGAGCCCTGTGTATAACAAAACAGTGGCAAATTGACCATTTTGCATTAAAGTCAGATTCTCATTGGTAAACGATGAAAAAGTGGTAAACCCACCACAAATTCCTACCATCAGAAATAGCCGCATAGCAGGTGAAATTAGATCACCTTTTGCCGATGCCCCGGCTATAAAACCAATAATCAGGCTGCCCAGAACATTCACGGTTAGCGTTCCCATTGGTATGGAGAAAACATGCCAACACACGTTTAGTTTAGAAACTAAAAACCGGGCAACGCTGCCTATAAATCCACCAAAGCCGACGATTAATAATTGTTTCATAAATGATTAAGTTGAACCGTTGATTTATATTCGTGTCGACTGTCTGTAGTTGGATAATTAAATTTCTGTTTCTATCTGATAATTATTCCGCTCGGTGGAGTTTCGTGCAATTATTTCGCCCAAAAAACCCGCTAAGAATAACTGAGTTCCAAGTGTCATTGCCAGCATGGCTAAATAAAAATAAGGATTTTCGGTTACTAAAGGTGCTCTCACGCCTTCAATTATTGCAATGAGTTTGTTAACTCCAACAGCAACAACCGCCATTAAACCAAGTAAAAACATTAAGCTGCCATATAATCCGAAGAAATGCATGGGTTTCTTGCCAAACTTAGATAAAAACCATAAGGTAATTAAATCAAGATAGCCATTTACAAAACGGTTTAATCCGAATTTTGTTTCACCGAATTGACGTTTACGATGTTCAACTACTTTTTCGCCAATGTTTGTGAAGCCTGCATTTTTCGCAAGGTAAGGAATATAACGATGCATCTCGCCATATACCTCGATATTTTTAATTACTTCGTTGCGGTAAGCTTTCAGTCCGCAGTTCATATCGTGAAGCTGCAATCCTGTTACTTTCCGGGCAGTAGCATTATATATTTTCGATGGTAAATTCTTTGTGAGTTTGGAGTCGTAGCGTTTTTTCTTCCAACCCGATACCAGGTCCAGATTTTCATCTTTAATCATGGAAAATAACCCCGGAATTTCGTCCGGACTATCCTGTAAATCTGCATCCATGGTTATAACCACATCGCCCTGAGCAGCGCGAAAGCCGCAATATAAAGCCGGAGATTTGCCGTAATTATGACGAAACTTTATCCCTCTTACATTTTTCGATTGTTTTTGAAGCGATTCGATTACGTCCCACGATTTATCTGTACTGCCATCGTTTACGAAAATTACTTCATACGTAAACTTATTTTCGTTCATGACGCGTTCAATCCACTCAAACAGTTTGGGAAGCGATTCATCTTCGTTATACAACGGTACAATTACTGAAATATCCATATAATTAAATTAGTCAACTGTTTCAAGTCCGATTTATTCTTCAAAAATATTTTTCTCTTTTTTTACAAATCCGGCTAAAATTAATCCCCAAAATCCTCCGCCAATTATACCTGCAAACACATTCAATAGAGCATAGGGTGCTGGTACTGTATAGAGGTATTCTAATGCCTTGAAAGATTTATCATCAAAAGTTATTTTCCAGCTATCATATATCTTCATGAGTACATTAAACTGCATGCCTAAATAGCTTTTGTCGATAAAACTGGTGTAAAGTAACATGACAAATGAAGAAATGATTGAGCCAAAAACATAAATCAAAAAAATATAAAGCAAGGCTTGCTTGTATTTAATAGTGCCACCGCCTTCTAAGTCGCGAAAACGGATGGCCATACGATATAAGGCAACAATGATTAAAATTGAAATAAATAAAGCTAGAAATGCAAAAAGATTAGACTTCTGCGCTGATAATATAAATTTTAGCGATAATAATACTCCCACAATTAGTCCGTTAAACTTAGCTGACTTCGTGATATTTTGTTGCATATTGAGGCTTTTAGTTTTAATCGGACAAAAGTACAAAAAAACCGCCAAAATGGAAAGAAAATTTTAAATATAGAAGGCAGTCTTTTTTATTGAGAGTAACTGGCTTGCAGAAATGTTATAATGCCATTCAATCTGTTTTTGTTTTTACTAAATACAGTTTAATGCAAATGAAAAAGGGATGCACGCTGGCATCCCTTTTCTTCTATTCTATAAAGCCTTTTTACAAACCCTTTTCCGATAAATATCGTTCGGCTTCAATGGCAGCCTGACAACCGGTTCCGGCTGCTGTGATTGCCTGACGGTAATGTGGGTCAGCCACATCACCGGCTGCATATACACCAGCAACAGTTGTTCTGGGTGTTCCCTGAATGGTTTTGATGTATCCCACAGCATCGGTTTCAATCCATGGTTTGAAAATGTCCGAATTCGGTTTGTGCCCAATGGCAAGGAAAAATCCATCAATATCGATATGCACTTTTGCTTCATCGGCTTGTCCGCGACGTTTTACCAGATCAGCTCCCTGAACTACGTTTTGTCCGGTGAGGCCAACTGTTTCGTGTTCAAATAAAATTTCAATTTTTGGGTTTGATAAAACACGATCCTGCATGATTTTAGATGCACGTAAAGCCGGTTTGCGCACAATAAGATATACTTTACTGGCCAGACCTGCCAGATAGGTTGCTTCTTCGCAGGCAGTATCGCCACCACCCACTACAGCAACGGTCATTTTACGATAGAAAAATCCGTCGCAGGTGGCACATGCCGAAACTCCCGAACCTGCATATTTCTGTTCGTCGGGCAATCCGAGATATTGAGCAGTTGCTCCGGTTGAAATGATGATGGTTTCGGCTTCAATCGTTTTTTCGCCATCAATCGTTACTTTGTAAGGCGAGACCGAAAGATCGGTAGCAGTAGCCAATCCAAAGCGAATATCTGCTCCGAAACGTTCGGCTTGCTTGCGTAGGTCTTCCATCAGCTCGGTTCCGGTAATGCCGGCCGGATATCCAGGGAAGTTCTCCACTTCGGTAGTAGTGGTTAATTGACCTCCGGGTTGCATTCCTTCGTACAATACCGGTGAAAGGTTAGCGCGTGAAGCGTAAATAGCGGCTGTGTATCCAGCAGGTCCTGATCCTATTATCAGGCAACGTACTTTTTCGTTCATATATTTTATCTGATTATTATTTATTCTTTATCTAAGCTTGAATGAATGTTTCCTTTGTGTGTAATTTACTTAACAAACAAAGCTTAGCTGAAAAGGTTCGCATTTTTTCGAAAAAGGAAGCTCTATATTGCTATTGAAAAAAACTATTTTATTTAATATGAATATCCGGGGTTCTACCTAAAGCATATAAATTACCTGAGAACAAAAAAATATAGCGGTGTGCTGCACCTCTGGGTTCAACAATGAATTATGTTTCTACAAATATCCCGGGACGCTGTCCCTTTGAGTTATGTCAAATAAGGTGCAGAGCACCAAAATCTTTGCAGACTAAAGTAGAAAAGAAACAAAAAGAGGTGCAGAGCAACGACATATACTTTTCTTAAATCATGAGTAGGCAACAAAACGGATAATCATTTTATTTAAAGATGGCTATGAAATAAAGGATTTTATCTCAAATCATTTATTACAACTCCTTTGTGCTTTTCAGGATTATAAACGAAGATATTGTCGTTGACAGAGATTCCTTTTTGAAAATTGCTAAGTGTTACCGAAGTTACACTTCCATTTTTGTTGATTAGTTTGAGCGATACCAGATTTCCCGTTGACTTGTTGACTTGTACTTCGATTTGTTCAACTACCTTGTTTCGTGGCTTTGGAATCAACTCGATGACATAATTTTGAGATAGTTTAGCTTTGTCGGAGAATCGGATTATGCTTTTGGTTTTAAAACTGGCTAAAATAGCAATAGGATTAGTCTGAGCCCATTCCTTTTCTGTTGGTTCAGTGATGGAAACTTCATTACTTTGAGGAGAGTAAGCCCATTGTGTTTTTCCATTAAACCAGGCTTTTATTTCATTGGTTTCCAAAAAGAACTTATTCCCTTTGAGGGTGATAGCTCCGCTCGAAATGTATTTCTCGGGATTAGTTCTTTCGCTTACTATTAACCGAAAGTTGGTTTTGATGGCGGTTGTTTTCGTGTTGGAAATTAATTCGCTTAGAATTTGTTCTGCATGACCACCCGATTTCTGCGCAACAGAAAATTGGAATGAAAAAAGTAGTGCTGCAAATGAATAGATAATTTTCTTAAACATAATATATTATTATTGATGTGTAATGGCGTATGGTGTAATCCTATTTATATTATGACGATTAATAGGAGTTTCACTATTGGTTTAAAGGTTTCGCAAAATCTGTTCCAAATGGTAATCGTCCATCACTAAAACCTGACGGGCTTTACTTCCTTCGAAAGGTCCTATGATACCTACTACTTCCAGTTGATCGACAATGCGTCCGGCACGGTTATAACCAATGGAGAACTTACGCTGAATAAGCGAAGTAGACCCTTGCTGGTTGGCAACAATCAGGCGGGCTGCTTCTTCGAAGAGCGGATCACGTTTGCTCATATCCACCGAGCTGGCATCTATTCCATCGCTTTCGGCTCCTACATATTCAGGTAAATAAAATGCGGTTGGGTAGGCTTGCTGCTGACTGATGTGATGAACAATGTTTTCTACTTCGGGCGTATCCACAAAGGCACATTGAACACGTGTCAGATCATTTCCCTGCGAGAAAAGCATATCGCCGCGACCCACCAATTGGTTGGCTCCCGGAGAGTCGAGAATGGTACGCGAGTCGATCATAGATGAAACGCGGAATGCCACACGTGCCGGGAAGTTGGCTTTGATTACCCCGGTAATAATGTTTACCGACGGACGTTGCGTGGCAATAATCATGTGGATTCCCACGGCACGGGCCAACTGGGCAATACGGGCAATCGGCATTTCCACTTCTTTGCCGGCAGTCATGATTAAATCGCCAAACTCATCTACAATTACCACAATGTAAGGTAAGAACCTGTGTCCCTTTTCAGGATTCAGATGGCGAATGGTAAATTTCTCGTTGTATTCTTTGATGTTACGAACATGCGCTTTTTTGAGCAAATCGTAGCGATCGTCCATCTCCTTACAAAGCGAATTGAGAGTTTCCACCACCTTGCTGGTGTCGGTAATAATGGCATCATCGCCATCGGGTAGTTTGGCAAGAAAATGCTTTTCTATATCGCCGTAAATGTTGAATTCAACCTTTTTCGGATCGACGAGTACCAGTTTTAGTTCGGCCGGATGCTTTTTGTAAAGCAAGGAGGTAATGATGGCGTTCAACCCAACTGATTTACCTTGTCCGGTAGCACCTGCAACCAATAAGTGAGGCATTTTGGCCAGATCAACCATAAAAATATCGTTGGTAATGGTGCGTCCGAAAGCCACGGGCAGTTCGAATTTTGATTCCTGAAATTTTTTGGAAGCAATGATAGAGTGCATCGAAACCACCTGAGGATCGCTATTTGGAACCTCAATACCGATGGTTCCTTTGCCCGGAATAGGAGCAATGATACGAATACCGGTTGCAGCCAGACTAAGCATGATGTCGTATTCGAGGTTACGGATTTTAGAAATACGTACCCCTGCTTTTGGAACAATTTCGTACAACGTAATGGTTGGACCAACCGTTGCTTTAATGGTTTCTATTTCGATACCGTAATTCTGTAAGGTGGTGATAATACGGTTTTTATTTGCATTTTGTTCCACCATGTCAATCTGGGTATCGTTGTCGGTGCCGTACACTTTCAGCAGATCGAGCGTAGGAGGAGCATAGTGTGTCAGATCCAGTGTGGGGTCGTATTTACCCAGTTTGGTTACATTGTAAAACGGATCTTCGTTATCGTCATTGGTCAGCCCTGATTCCTCGGCATCCACTGCTTTAGTTTCTTCTTTTTCTTCGGGCTGCTGAGTCTGAATTTCAAATGGCACCTCTTCGTTTTCGTCTTGGGTTTCTACCTGTGGCGTTTCAATGATTAGTTCCTGCTCTTCATTATCAGTCCCTTTTACTATCCAGTCTTCGGGGATTATTTCGGTGCCTACAGCCACGGCAGCTTCATCTTCGAATGGTTCATCGTTTATGCTGAATTCGGGCTCCGAAGCTTCAACCGTTTTTGGTTTGCGCGAGAAAAGTCGTCTCAGGAATGGAACGGTGGCTTTTGATGAGATGATGGCATAGACCAGAAAGGCTCCGATAAGTATCATCAAGGCGCCCGATGTGCCTACATAAGAAATCAACCACCGACTTACCTGGTCGCCCTGATTGCCACCCGGAGAAAAAGGGAAAGTATAATTTTCGTAGAATGGGATTAAAACATATCCCAGCAGAACCGATAGCCAAACCAACCAGAAGCAGGCATGGAAAAAGGCTTTCCATACAGATGCAACGCGCACCATCATAAGGCGTAACCCCACAACAGTAAAAAAGTAAACGACTGCGAACGAAGCTATTCCAAATCCGTGGCGCAAGAATTTATCGGCCAGGATGGCGCCTAACACAGAACCCCAGTTCTGAATATCCGAGCGCATTTGCTGAAGTTCGTGCCACGACAAATCCATCTTACTCTGATCGGCATAAGCGAAGAAGAAATAGGAAACGAATGACATGAACAAAAACAGAACTCCCAGTAGAACTCCAATTCCCAGAATGATTCGGGTACGTTCGTCGGTCAGGAATTTCTTTAATTTGGCACCATAAACAATTTCGGGTGATCCATTCGACTCTTTTTGCCGTCTGGAGCTTGATTTCGGTTCCGGCCTCGATTCCGGTTTGGGTGTTTTAATAGGTTTTCTAGGTGCCATTTACTTTGGGTTACAGATATAGTTAGAGGAGTTTATTGATTTGAATGCAAAAATAATAAAAAGCAACGCCTCAATTCCATCTTTTGATATAAATTTGTAGAAAATTTTTTTACATTGCTCATGAAAATCAACAGGTAGGTACTAATGCAAATACCGTGAGCTAATAACAACAAAAAAGAGATGACAACAAAACAACGATATCAATGCATTATTAATTGGTTTTTGGAAAATGTGCCGGTGGCCGAAACCGAATTACATTACACCGATCCTTATGGGCTGCTGGTGGCGGTTATTCTGTCGGCTCAATGTACCGACAAACGGGTGAATATGATTACTCCTAAACTGTTGGCCGATTTTCCGACGCCGGAAGTGATGGCTGTAACAACGCCCGAGGTGGTTTTTGACTATATTCGTTCCATATCCTATCCCAACAATAAAGCAAAGCACCTGGTGGGTATGGCGCAAAAGCTGGTGTCCGATTTTGGCGGAATTGTTCCCGATGATATAGATCAACTCCAGACCCTGCCCGGAGTGGGACGCAAAACGGCCAATGTGATCGCGTCGGTGGTTTTCAATAAGCCGGCCATGGCGGTTGATACCCACGTTTTCCGGGTTTCAGAGCGGTTGGGGCTCACTACCGATTCTAAAAATCCGCTTCAAACCGAACGTGAACTTGTAAAGTATATCCCCGCCGACCTTATCCCTAAAGCACACCATTGGCTTATCCTGCACGGACGTTATACGTGTCTGGCGCGTAAGCCTAAATGCTCCGAATGTGGTCTGACCTCCTGGTGCAGATATTACGTAAGTCAATAAAATATGTTTTTCAATCAAAAAAGCCATTGTTCATCCTTAATAAATTTTTATATTTGCGGGATTAAATCAAATTTAAAACTATAACAATTACAAAAAATGATAGATGAAGAATTAGTCCGTTGTAGACCTTGCGGATATGTGATGAAAGCTAGTGATTTGGGCGATGTGTGCCCGGCTTGCGGTTTACCCCGCAATGTGTTTGAGCCTTATCGTGAAAAAGTTTCACCCAATCGATTATTGATTTTGAGCCTTGATATTCACCCCATCGCTATACACCTTTCGCAAACATTTGTGGCATTGACACCAATGTTGATCATTTTCCACCTTATTTTTCCGGATTTTCAGGCAACTATTGCACACTCGGTGATCACCTTTTCAGTTTGGGCATTGCCGGTATCGTTGATAGCTTCTACCATATCCGGTATTGTAGATGGAATTACCCGTTTCAAAACGTTGAGAACGCCTTTGCTTAAGTCGAAGATAATTTACAGTATGCTGATATTGATACTTTCAATTCTGCAGTTAGTACTGTTTGTTCCCGAAACTTATACATGGGTCACTATTTTGCTTAGCCTTTTGTCTCTGGGATGTGCCGTTAAGTTGGGATTGCTCGGAAAGCACCTGTTGGATGTGATTTTGCCCGGAACCTATGTGCGTCGTAAGAAAAAGAATACGAAATATGCACCTAAGGCAAAAATCGAAAAAGCCGAAACCGGCGATGCGCCCGAGAAACCTATGAAGCTGGTAAAAAAACCGAAAGCCGATCAGGTGGATGCTGAAGAATAAATAATAACTTCTGAAAAATAAGATCCCTGTTTCCATTTTTATTGGAAACGGGGATTTTTTTTACACAGGCGGGACACCCCTAACAGAATTGTGTTGCTTTGTAAATTTCCAATTAAATGCAAGGTATGTAAGAAGCTCTTTGTGTGTAACGTTTTTGTTGATTCTACACAGGCCGCTCCTCCGGAGCTATAATTGGTTTGTAAGTGATTCATAAACTCCGTAGGAGTCATCTGTTTGTAGCCAATGTGTGGTTTCCGATGCCCGAGCTCCGTAGGTAGCGCCCTGTTCTCTGATGCTTCCATTAAAACTCTATGGTTAAAGTTTGCGGAAAATGTGTTGTAAAACATAAAAATTCACCGAAAAAACATACTAAATTATTTGGTTTACTAAACTATTAACTTTATATTTGCCATCACAATTAATATAACAAGACAAATTAAACACCTCATCCTAATCGGGTAAGCAAATCATATGAAGCAATGCCTGACTGAAATGAATTATCTTTTATCGGAAGCGCCGGAAAGCTAGGATGACCAACTTTTATGTAATAAATGGTTCAATGTGTAAGTGATTTTGCCAGTTTAATAGCAAATGTCTAACATTTATGCTCCAATGTGCCGGATTTATGCCCTAATGTGGCAAATTCGTGCTCTAATGTGGCAAAATGTTAACCAAATGTGCCAGATTTGTGCTCCAATGTGGCACATTTCTGCTCTAATGTGCCACATTCGTGCTCTAATGAGGCACATTCATGCTCTAATGTGGCAGATTTGTGCTCCAATGTGGCAACTTTGGGCAGATAACCATCATTTGATTGTACACAATAACCAAACAACCTGTTGAATGTGACTAAACTCGCATATAATTAATTTATTGTTAAACTATTTAATTCTAATTCTTATGGCAAATAATGCTTTCAGGATTTCAATTCCAACAAATGCTGCGGATAAACTTTCGCTGGCAGAAAAAATTTACAAAAAACATAAGCAGATGCAGATGCTTCGCCTTTGAAGGCTATTACCTCACATTCGTGGGACAACAATGGTCCCAGAATAGCAAAAGGTTTAGAGTACCACAAACAAGCCGAAGACCTCAAAGCTCAATCGGACCTGACTTACCGCAAACGCGATTTGGAAGTTGATGAAGTTGACGAATCCATTAAGGCAAGTCGTGACATCTTGTTGGGTATTTATCGCGACAACCCCAAAGAACTTTCGCAATGGGGATTTAGCGTTAGCGATACTCCACGGGCAGCGAAAAAAGCAAGTGAAACTACTAAGTAAAGAAGACAAAGAGCGCGGATGAGAGTTTGCGCTCTTTCTGTTTATTCTAAATATATTTTACCTGAATCAAGTGGATTCAAAAACAAGAGGCAACTTTGGGGTTAGAAAAAACAAGGCTATACATGCCAAAAAATCAACAAATGAAAAAAATCACGATTGCAATCGCAACTTTATTTTCCATCATAAGCCTAAATAGTGCGATGGCTCAACAAAATCATTTAATTCCCGAAGTTGGAATATTCAATACTACAAATTCTCATTTGGAGTATTGCAGTAAAGTAAGAAAGGTTCTTTTTCAGGGGTTAGAATTCAGACCGTTAGCAAGATTGCTCATTTTGCCATCCTTCACCCCCGAAAACGTGGTGGAAATTGAGTTTGATCGTGCTAACAATAAAATGTACGTGGTTTACCAGATTGCAGAAAAGATGATTTGGAATAATGACAATTGGGAACAAATAAAACTTACCAAAATAAAAAAGGAAATAGCTAAAGAATCTGCTCAGTTAATCATAAAACTTTTTCAAACAGCAGTTGGGGAAACTAAGCAATCGGACGATGAACGCATAACTATCGTTGGCGAAAATTATCAGTTAACAGTACAGCACGCAAGTGTAGACGGCGAGAACTATATTTTTACAGCTAATATTCCTATTCCTAAAATCGGAACAACGCTGTCGCCACCTGCCGAAAGCAAAATGGGAAGGCTTGTAAGCGTAGGGCTTCAATTAATCACTTTAGCCAAAAGTGACAAAGAATCTATAGAGTTCGATACAAAATTTAAAGCTCAGATTGCTCAACTGATAGTTGATTTAAAAACAGTTATTTAATGCTGACAGACATAAAACAGTTGTTCGACATTCTGATTACAAGTCAAAACAAAATATTGGAGAGAAATAAAAATTAAAAAATGCTACATATCTATATCTATCAAACTTTTTAGTTATAATGTAATTAAATTTATTTTATGAAAAAAATCAATTTCAAATCACTGTTTTTTACCACAGTATTGGTGGCATCCATTTACTGTTGTAATAATGTAAATGCGCAAGATAAGTTCCCAAACATCTTGCAGGAGGAGTTAAACCGCGAATTTTCTGTTCTCAAAACACAAGAAATACCGGCTTATTATGTAGCTTATCGTGTCGACGATTTAAAAAGTTACGATATAGCATCTCAGTTTGGGGCTTTGGTGCAATCTACGGGTAATAATGTACGCGTACTTACAATTACTATCCGCGTGGGGTCTGCTCAAACGGATAATTTTCACTCAATAAGGAATACGAATGGATATTCGGAGACTTATTATAATGCAGTTGAATTACCAACGGAAGATAATCCTGAAGCGATAAAAAATATTGTGTGGAAAGCAACAAATAGTGCATACCAAGATGCGGTGGCAAAATACTCAAAAGTGAAAGCCAATATTTCAGTGAAGATAGCAGAAGAAGATCTCTCGCCCGATTTCTCACCCAATGCACCCAATGTCTTTGAGGAGAAGTCATTGAACTTCGAAAGCTTAATGTTCAATAAGAAAGAATGGGAAACAAGGACGAAAAAGTACTCTTCTGTTTTTTTGAAAGACTCAGCCATATTCTATGGTATGTCGAGCATCAATTATCAAATAACCAGAAAGTATTTTGTATCAAGTGACGGGGATAAAGTAGTACAAAATACTAGTGCATGTAACGTTTTTATTCAAGGGACTATAAAAGCTAAAGATGGTATGGAATTACCTCTTTACAAAAGTTTCTTTTCATACCGTCCCGACCATTTGCCTGCCGATAATGAAATGCAGAAATACTCAGAAACTGTTGTTGATAATTTAATTGCATTAAAAAATGCACCTGTTGCCAATCCATTTTCGGGTCCGGCTTTACTTTCGTCCGAAGCTGCAGGAGTATTTTTTCATGAAATATTCGGACACCGCGTTGAAGGTCAACGTATGAAAAGTGAAAATGATGCACAGACATTTAAGAAAAAAGTGGGTGAACAAATCCTGCCAAAATCATTAAATATATATTCAAACCCGTTGCTCAAGTCTTATGAAGGTATAGACCTGAACGGTTATTACAGCTATGACGACCAGGCTTCAAAGGCAGAAAACGTAAGTGTTGTTGAAAAAGGTATTTTGAAAAACTTTTTGATGTCACGGACCCCAATAAATGGATTTCTAAAAACAAATGGCCATGCCCGAGCAGGTATAGGACTGCAGGTAGAATCGCGCCAATCGAATCTGATTGTAGAAACCTCTGACCCCAAAACTACCGAGGAGTTACGGGCAGAGCTAATTCGTTTGGCAAAAGAACAGAAAGCAGAATACGGTTATCTATTTCAGGAGGTAACAGGAGGCTTTACTACCACGGGTAGATATAATCCCAGTGCATTTAATGTAACACCCACTTTAGTGTATCGTGTTTATGTAGATGGCCGACCAGATGAAATAGTACGTGGTGTGAACCTTATAGGTACTCCTTTGTCCATGTTTGCTCAGATAGATATGGCCGGTGGAAACAAAGGGGTGTTTAATGGAACGTGTGGAGCTGAATCGGGTTCGATTCCTGTGTCGTGTTGCAGTCCTATGGTTTTGGTGAAAGTTGTTGAAACCCAAAAGAATGTGAAATCGCAAGAGCGTTCGTATATATTACCTCGACCTGAAGAAAATAACTAATTACTCAAAAAATAGAAGAATCATGAAACTATCAAAATACTTCCTATCAATTACATTCTTGCTTTTTGCATCAGGCTTACTGGCTCAAAATGCGTCGGACAGTATAATATTTAAGGCTTTGACAGATGAAATGTCGCGTAATCTGAAATTAAAGCTAGAGTCTAATAAGTTCCCTTTCTTTATTCAGAACACGATGGCGGAAGGACAATACTATGTGGGTAGAGCATCGTTAGGAGCCCTTATCCGTTCTATGGTAGTGCCTTTAAATAATTCAAATTTCCGACTTATGGTAGGAGATTATGCTGTAAACGATGAAAATTTTGTAAGTGGACAACAAAACTATAATACTGGAGGTGGTACAAACCTGACTTTACCTATCGATAACAATTATTTAGCTATTCGTCGGGTTTTTTGGTCATTATTGGATAAAAGTTATAAATCGGCGGTGGATAATTATACGCAAAAGCTCAGTGTATTGAAACAGCAAAACAAAGATAAAAGTGAAATTGTAGATGATTATACACGTACCCAACCCATTACGTTTATAACTTCGTACACTTCGAATAAAACTGATAAAACGTTGTGGGAAAATAATATAAAGAAAATTTCTTCTATTTTTAGAAATTATCCTCAGATTCAGAATTCGTCTGTAGATGTTTATTTTTTTGATTCTAATATTTATTCTGTAAACAACGAAGGTTCAAAAATTCAATATAACGTACGTGTGGCATGTCTTCTTGTTAACGCTTCTGCTCAGGCAATAGATGGCGAAGTGTTAAACGATCATGTTCTTTGTTATGCTCCAATAAGTGAAAATCTTCCATCTGTTGATGAAATTACAATTAAAGTAAAGCAGATGGCTGAAAATCTGGATAAACGCCGTTCAGCACCGATAATTGAAGAAGCATATCAGGGGCCTGTAGTTTTCGAAGGAGATGCATTGGCAGAACTGTTTAATAATAAATTGTTTACTAATAACGGGCTACTTACAGCCAGAGAGCCTCTTTATGCTGTAGTAACTGCAAAAGGAATGAATAATAAAATAGAGAATAAGATAGGTAAACGACTTTGCGTTGAAAACGTTTCTATAGTTTCTGAGCCTACAATGAAAACTTTTGAAAATACGCCACTGGTTGGTTCATATGAAATTGATGGTGAAGGTGTGATTCCACAAAAGGATTTAATGTTGGTGGACAAAGGCATTCTCAAAACGTTGTTGAGTGACCGTGTTCCTACACCCAAAATAAAAGAGTCGAACGGTGCGAGTAGATTTACGATCTTTGGCAATCGACAAAAAAGTCCGGGAGTGATTAATATTTCCTATTCAGGTGGTCAAACATACAATGATTTGCTAAAATCTGTTGCAGTTGAAACAACAAAAAGTGGGCTTGAATATTTTTATGTTGTAAAGAAGTTTGAAACAACAAATATTGCACAGTATATACAGCCGGGTTCTTCTGGGCTAACTAAGCCTGCAGCAATTTATAAAGTTTCTGCAAAGACAGGAGAAGAAACACTTATTCGATGTGCTAATATCAGCGAGTTTCCACTACTATCGCTGAAATATGCTTTGGGTGGAACAAATGGAAAAATTGCATATAATATTGTTGCTAATCAAGTGATTACAATGTCTTATGTTGTTCCAAAAGCTATGGCATTTAATGATATTAGTATTGAAAAGGATAATTCACCTAAAGGTAAATTACCCATTGTAGAGAGTCCATTGTTGGTAAAAGCTAAATAGCCACAAGATTTTCTTGCAATGTTATTTGATTGCTTGCAGAGGAAGTTGTAGGTTTTTCTTCCCAGCTTTTTTGTACACCCTATGAATAAATTCTATCTTTGCACGCTGAAACTCCGATGATAATTTATATCAGGAGCTTCAGCGTTTTTCTTTTTAATTAAAATACTCTTGATCATGCATAGAATTTTGTTCATGTTAGCGGCTATTCTGACTTTGTCGGGACAGGCGCAAAATAAAGCCGTATTAAAAGACGGTATCTGGCGCGGCGAGTTGTCGGTAGCCGGCAATCATAAGGCTCCTTTTTTGTTCGAAGTAAAAAATGCTGCTGGTCCTTCGGCCCGTGTTGTACTGATCAACGGCGAAGAGCGGGTGGACCTGACAGGAATAAAGTATCGGGGCGATTCGGTGATTATTCCCGTGGAATCTTTCGATGCAGTTATTAAAGCCTCTGTGTCCGGAAATGCTTTGCAGGGTCGCTTTCTGAAAAACTATATTCCTAATGATGCAGGAATAGTCCTTACGGCAGAATACAATAATAAAAACCGCTTTGCTCCGGTGGCTAATCCTGTGGACGCGTCGGTAGATGGTAAATGGGATGTGTTGTTTGTGGGCGAAAAAGGGGATACCACACACAATGTGGGAATTTTTAAAACCGTGAACCGCATTGTTACAGGTTCTATTCTGACCAATTCGGGCGATATGCGTTTTCTTGAAGGGGCATATACGGCTACGGGTGTACAGCTTTCGGCTTTTGCCGGATTAAGCCCGTATTTAATTGAACTGAACTTCGAAGGGAAAGATCGTTTCGAAGGCACTTTTTTTACAGCCCGCGGCAAAACCAAACTGATAGGTATACGTAATGTCAAAGCAGCGTTGGCCGATCCTTATACGCTTACGAAAATGAAGAGCGGCGCTGAAACGCTTAGTTTCAAGCTCCCGAACATAAATGGACAAACGGTGTCGCTGAGTGATGCGCGTTATAAAAACAAAGTGGTGATTATCTCCATCCTTGGAAGCTGGTGTCCCAACTGTATGGATGAGATGAAGTACATGGCACCCTGGTACAAAGCCAACAAAAGTCGTGGTGTGGAAATCGTCGGTTTGTCTTTTGAGCGCAAGGATGATTTTGCTTATGCCAAAGCTGCTATTGCCCGTATGAAAGCAAAATACGGAGCAGAATACGAAGTCCTGTTTGCCGGAAAAGTGGGCGACGAAGCCACAGCAAAAGTATTGCCCGAAGTGGAAAAAGTATCCAGCTATCCCACCACTATCTTTATTGATAAAAAAGGAAAAGTCCGCAAAATATACACCGGTTACAATGGTCCTGCCACGGGATTATTCTACGAAGAATTTAAACAAGACTTCAATGCCCTGATGGATCAGTTGCTGGCAGAATAAAAAGACTTATGACTTTCAACTTATTATCAACTTTCCCAAAGTTCAAAACTTTGGGAAAGTTGATAATAAGTCTCGATTTTGAAACATTAACCTCGGCTTTCATTATTTATATTACTTTTTATTCTACATTTGCAGCAACTTTTTACGCACAGTTTTGTTTGAGTAACAAATGAAAAAACTATTCTCCATAGTATTCGCAGCAATGATACTCCTTTCGGGGATGCATCTGTCGCTTGCTACGCACTTTTGTGGAGGAGAAGTGTCGGCTGTAAAACTTTCGTTTACGCACCAGAATGCCAGTTGTGGTATGTGCTCTACAGATGCTACCAGCGAAAAAAGTATAGCTGCCGAAAGCTGTTGCCGAAACGAATTGTCGTTTTATGCTGTTGATAGCAATTATAACCCTTCTACTTTAGAAATAAATAAACCTGTAAATCATCTTTTGCAGGTTTTCTATATCCCCGAAAGTGTTGGAATACAATTTTTCAATACTCGTTCTTCTCTAAACGCAAGTGTCCAGCCACCGGGAAAATTCATTGCCAGTGCTGTAAGTCTACCTGATATTTGCGTATTCCGCATTTGATTTTAACAATACACCCCTAAATCCCCGAAAGGTGACTTTAAGACGTTGTTTCTTTATTGATTTCATTATCAATGAAGCAATATATCGTTTCCATTATTCCATTTATTTATTAAAATCAAGGTCTTAAGCCCCTTTAGGGGTTTGGGGTCTTCATAAACATACATCAAAAATGAAATCATTAAAATATTTCCTTGTAGCTATTATAGCTATTACTGTGAGTGCAACTGCTTCTGCACAAATGACTGATCATTCAGCAATGTCAGCTCCTAAAACTGAAACCATTAAAGTATCTGGCAAATGTGAATCGTGTAAAGCACGTATCGAAAAAGCTGCGAAGGTAGAAGGTGTGACGAAAGCCGATTGGAACGTAAAAACAAAATTACTAACGTTGGTTTATGATCCCTCAAAAGTGAGAAGTGCAGATATTCAGAAGAGAATAGCTGATGTTGGTCACGATACTCCTTTGTTTAGAGCTGAAGCTAAAACGTACAATGCTTTACCTTCTTGCTGTAAATACAGATAAATCAGAATCTAATTCCGGGCAAAGCCTGATTTTGCCCGGAATTAATATATTTCAAAATTCATATTATATTCTAAAAATTCAAACAAAATGAAAACTATAAAATTCTTCATAGCCATTGTGGCACTTACTTTCTCTACAGTAATATTTGCAGCTAATGCAACCAAAACAGAAACCATCAAAGTATCGGGTAAGTGCGAAACATGTAAAGCCCGTATCGAAAAGGCTGCCAAAGTGGATGGTGTTACGAAAGCCGATTGGAGCACAAAAACTAAAGTATTGACTTTGGTTTATAATCCTGCAAAAGTGAAAAGCGACGACGTGCAAAAGAAAATTGCAGCTGTAGGTCACGATACACCTAAGTACAAAGCTACTGCTGCAGCTTATAATGCTTTGCCCGGATGCTGTAAATACAGATAGGAGAACCCCCAACCCCCTAAAGGGGACTTTTGGGTACTTTTACTTTCGAAGCATTTGTCTTATTTATTCACTTCTTTAATTCCCCTTTAGGGGTTAGGGGTCATATTATGTTCAACAAACTCGTCAAATATTTTCTCGAGCACAGGCTGATTACCTTTATTTTTCTGATTGCCTTCGTGGTAATGGGAATTGCGTATTCGCCCTTCAATTGGAAAACGGGGATAATTCCCCGTGATCCGATTCCGGTGGATGCCATTCCGGATATTGGTGACAATCAGCAAATCGTTTCTACCGAATGGATGGGTCGCTCGCCCAAAGATATACAGGATCAGATTAGTTATCCGCTCACTTCCGCCTTGCTGGGCATTCCGGGAGTAAAAACCATTCGGAGTACGTCCATGTTCGGCATGTCGTTTATCTACATTATTTTCAAAGATAATGTAGAGTTCTACTGGAGTCGTTCACGCATTTTGGAAAAACTGAATTCATTGCCTGCCGGAACATTACCGCAAGGCGTTCAACCGTCGTTAGGACCTGATGCTACGGCTTTGGGGCAAATATTCTGGTATACGCTCGAAGGGCGCAACCCGAAAACAGGGAAACCCAATGGTGGTTGGGATCCACAGGAATTGCGTACCATTCAGGATTTCTATGTAAAATATAGTCTGTCGGCTGCCGAAGGTGTTTCGGAAGTAGCCTCGGTTGGCGGTTTTACCAAGGAATATCAGGTGGATGTAAATCCCGAAGCACTGAAAGCCTTTGGCGTTTCGGTGATGGACGTGATGAACGCCGTAAAGAAAAGTAATCTCGATATTGGTGCCGAAACCGTGGAACTGAATAATGTGGAATACATTATCCGGGGACTCGGTTACGTGAAAAATCTGGAGGATCTGGACAATTCGGTTGTTTCGGTGCGGAATAATATTCCTGTTCGGATAAAAGATGTAGCCAAAACTTCCTTTGGCCCGGCTACCCGTCGTGGTGGACTTGACAAAGCTGGAAGTGAAGTGGTAGGAGCAGTGGTGGTAGCTCGTTACGGCTCTAATCCGATGGAAGTGATTGGCAATATAAAGGCCAAAATAAAAGAAACAGCAGCCGGATTGCCTCAGAAGACTTTGCCGGATGGTAGCATTTCGAAAGTTACCGTGGTACCTTTTTACGACCGTACCGGTTTGATTAAAGAAACTATCGGCACACTCGAATCGGCTCTTTCGCATGAAATTCTGATTAGTATTATCGTTATAATAGTTTTGGTACTCAATCTTCGGGCTTCGGTGATCGTAGCCGGACTGTTGCCATTGGGCGTATTAATGACTTTTATTCTGATGCATTTTTTCCATGTGGATGCTAACATTGTGGCGTTATCTGGTATTGCCATTGCCATTGGCGTAATGGTGGATATTGGTATTGTGGATGTGGAGAACATTCTGCGGCATCTGGAAATGCCCGAGAACAAAGGCATTCGTGGTAAAGAACTGATGAACGTCATTTACCTGGCTACGACAGAAGTGCGTGCTGCGGTGGTGACTTCCATCGCGACCACCATTGTCAGTTTCTTGCCGGTATTTGCCATGGAAGCAGCCGAAGGAAAACTCTTCCACCCGCTGGCGTTCACCAAAACATTCGCCTTATTGTCAGCCTTTATCCTTGGTATCGTGGTGTTGCCAACTTTGGTACATATCGTTTTTGATATCCGGATTGACACGAAAAAGATTCGCCGTTATTTTAATGGTGGATTAATCATTGCCGGATTGTTATTTGTGGCTATCTGGCAGGTTTGGCCAGCCTTGGCGTTGGTGGCTGTGGGAATAAATAATCTGCAGGATTATCGCTGGCCGAAAGAGCGAAAAGAGTATCCAAACTATATCAATATTGCTATTACCGTTTTGGTGGCAGTATATTATTTGTCTATGGAATGGTTGCCGTTGGGGGCTCACAACAGTTTGTTGGTAAACTTTCTGTTTGTCGCGGGAATCGTTGCGGCTATCCTGAGTGTTTTAATGACGATGGTTCATTTTTACGAACCGATTCTTCGTTGGGCATTGATACATAAATGGAAATTTTTGATATTGCCGGCTTTTACGTTGTTCTTCGGATTGTTGGTCTGGATGGGATTCGATAAAGTATTCGGACCGATAGCAACTGGTGCTGAGAAGATAGGTTGGCAAGCACCGGCAAAGGCTTTTCCCGGAATTGGTAAAGAATTTATGCCGTCGCTCAACGAAGGTTCTTATCTGCTTATGCCAACCAGTATGCCGCATTCGAGTATCGAAAAAAATCTGCAATATATCGAAACACTGGATAAACGGCTTGCATCTATTCCCGAAGTAGAAGTAGCTGTAGGCAAATGGGGGCGTGTGAATTCGGCGCTCGATCCGGCTCCGGTGCAGATGTTTGAAAATACGATTAATTATCGTCCCGAATATATTCTGAACGAAGAAGGACACCGCGAACGCTTCAAAGTGGATAACAAGAATAATTATTTTCTGGATTTGGGTAAGATAGAAAAAGAAATAAACGGAAAGACGATTGAAATAGGTGGAAATAAAATAGAAATAAAAGATATAAAGAAAATATCTTTTGATAAGGAAAAAGAGGTATTTCATTTTATTGTAAATGATAAAGAATTTACATCTAAAACTCCCTACACTGATATTTCAAAATATTTCGACATATTTCGTTCTATTTCAAAAAGCGAAAATATTTCTGATTATTTGATTATTGATAAAAATGGTGAATACTTCCGTCAGTGGCGACCACAGATTAAAAAGCCAAATGACATCTGGAATGAAATTGTGAAAGTGACTGATATTCCGGGTTTGACTTCTGCGCCAAAACTTCAGCCGATTGAAACCCGATTGGTAATGCTTTCTACCGGAATGCGTGCGCCGATGGGTCTGAAAGTATACGGACCGGATTTGGAATCGATAGAAAAAGCCGGCATGCAGTTCGAGAAAGCATTGAAAGTAGTTCCTTCAGTAAAGGCTTCGTCCGTGTTTTATGATCGCGCTGTTGGTGCGCCTTATCTGGAGATAAAACTCAACCGCGAAAATATGGCGCGCTACGGAATGACAGTTAGTGATGTGCAGGAAATTTTGCAAGTGGCTCTGGGAGGTATGGCGCTGAGTACTTCGGTGGAAGGGCGCGAACGTTTCCCGATGCGTGTGCGCTATGCCCGGGAGTTGCGTGATAATCCTGAAGACATCAAGCGGATTCTGATCCCGGCCATGAACGGAACGCAAATTCCATTGAGCGAACTGGCCGACATTAATTATACACGTGGTGCGCAAATGATTCGCAGTGAAAATACATTTCTGGTTGGTTATGTTATTTTTGACAAACTGGAAGGTAAAGCCGAAGTGGATGTGGTAAATGAAGCCGGTAAGGTGTTGCAGAAAAAACTGGATTCGAGTGAATTAAAATTACCCGCTGGTGTTACTTACAAATTTGCCGGAAACTACGAAAATGAAATTCGGGCTACGGAGCGCTTGTCCATTGTTATCCCCATTAGTTTATTGCTGATTTTGCTCTTGTTGTACTTCCAGTTCAAAACGGTGACAGCTTCCTTTATCCATTTCTCGGGCGTATTTGTAGCATTTGCCGGTGGATTTATTATGCTGTGGCTCTATGGCCAGGATTGGTTTCTGAACTTCTCCGTTGCCGGAATGAATCTGCGCGATTTGTTCCAGATGCACCCGATAAATCTAAGCGTGGCGGTCTGGGTTGGATTTATAGCCTTGTTTGGTATAGCCACCAACGATGGTGTGATCATGGGAACGTATATTCACCAGGTGTTCGAAGATAAGAAACCCAAAACGGTACACGACGTGCGTGAAGCAGTGATTGAAGCAGGTAAAAAGCGAGTTCGCCCGGCTATGATGACAACAGCTGTGGCGGTAATTGCTTTGTTACCCGTACTTACATCTACCGGAAAAGGCGCAGACATCATGGTGCCAATGGCTATTCCCACTTTTGGGGGAATGATTATTCAGGTAATGACTATTTACGTGGTGCCGTTGTTCCAGGCTATGTGGAGGGAGAAGACTTTGAAATAAGTTGGAAATACAATTGAAATAAGATAGAAATACAGTTGTAATTAATTGAAATATATTGAAAATTATTATTTTTACAATAAAAATACATTGTTTGCTAATTAAATAATTTTGAATATGGAAACTAAAACTTTTATCACGATTAAGGATTTACAAGTCTATCAATTGTCACGGAAGCTTTCCACAATTGCTTGGGATATTTATTCTAAAATGTCTTTTGAAGAAAAGAAAATTATAGGAGATCAATTTATAAGAGCAACGGATTTAATCGGTGCTAACATTGCTGAAGGATATAGTCGTTTTCACTTTTTGGATAAAGTCAGGTTTTATTATAATGCCCGGGCTTCTCAATCTGAATCGACAGATCATTGGCTTGAATTATTATTTGAACGAAATAAAATAAACCAGCAAGTCTTTGACGAGTATAAATCTATTTCAAAAGATCTTCAGATAAAGTTGAATAACTTTATAAAGTTTACAAAAAATGAAAACGAAAAAACAAAATAATAAAAGGAAATACATTGAAATAAAGGAAATAGATAGAAATACTTCATTCTATTTCCATGTATTTCCATGTATTTCTAAGTATTTCAATACAGTCTTAAGTATTTCCATATATTTCCTTTTTCTATTTCCATGTATTTCAACATATTCCCAATCCGATTCGCTCATGCATTACCTTGAGTTGTCTACAAAAAATAACCCAACTGTTTTACAGCGATACAATGAATATCAGGCTGCATTGCAAAAGGTACCGCAAGTGGGTGGTTTGCCCGATCCGCAATTGGAAATGGGCGTTTTCCTGAGCCCGATGGAGGTATTGAGTGGAAATCAGGTGGCAGATATCAAGCTGATGCAAATGTTTCCGTGGTTTGGCGTGCTCAAAAATGCAAAGGATGAAATGAGTCTGATGGCAAAAGCTAAATATGAAACTTTCAGGGATGCTAAGCTGCAGGTATACTACGATGTGCAACGCACTTGGTTCGATTTGTACAGGGTCCGCCAAAATATTCGCATCTCGGAGGAAAATGTAGAATTGCTGAAAACTATTGAGCGGCTCACGTTGGTGAAGTTCAGGTCAGGTTCTTTGGGAGCCGGTTCCGCATCTTCGGGTGGAAGCATGTCGGGTGGAAATACGTCATCACCTTCTTCCGGTTCGGGCAGTATGAATACGATGGGTGGAAACTCATCTGCAGCTTCGGCTCGTCCTACAACTGCTGTGACTTCGTCCGGTTCTATGGGTTCCTCTTCGGGGACTTCTGCTTTGGTAAATGTGTATGAAATTCAGATAGAAATGGGTGATCTGGAAAATACTATCAGCTCGTTGAAAAACGAAGAGCAAGTTGTTGTAGCCAGGTTTAATAGTTTCTTGAATCGCCCTCAGAAAATGCCCGTTGCAACGATTGATTTGTTACCCACCGAAGCCTTGGATATAGCGTATTTGTCGGTTAATGATTCGATGTTTACGCATAATCCTATGTTGGGTATGTTGACGTACGAACAACAATCGCTCACGGCTCGTACGCGTATGCAGAAACAAATGGGACTGCCCATGGTGGGACTCGGGCTCAACTATACAGTTATCAACAAAAGCGAAATGTCCACTTCGGCCATGAACGGGCAGGATATGATTATGCCTATGCTCACGGTGACATTGCCTATTTATCGAAAGAAATATAAGGCGCAGCAAGCTGAGACCCGGTTTATGAAAACGGCTTCGGAGCAAAATTATCAGGCCACGGCTAATATGTTACAATCGCAATATTACGAAGCTTTACAACAATATAATGATGCCGGGCGACGCATGAAGTTGTTCGATAGTCAAAGTCGGTTGGCGAAAAAATCACTCGATATTTCCATTAAAACCTTTTCATCATCGGCTTCCGGCTTAAGCGATATTCTGCGCATTCGCCAGCAATTGCTCAACTATGAATTGAAACAAGTGGAAGCCGTGGTGGAATTTAATAAGGCGGAAGCATTGATTAAAAGAATTAATCCTAATACGACCCCAAACCCCTGAAGGGGCTTAAAGACATGCGTATAAAAAGACAAGTCCGAAGGACTTGAATGTGAATAACCTCCGGTAAAACCGGAGGGTCAACAAATCAATACAAACTCAACCCCGGAGGGGTTGAATAAAATGATAGAATATGAACAAAATATTTAAAACTATCTCCAGTTCCCCTTTAGGGGCTAGGGGTTCTTTATGGCTTAAGGGTTTTCTTTTGCTTCTTGCCGGACTGTTCCTGGGCTGGTTGTTCTTCCATTCGCCAAAGGCGGTGAAGGACGAGCATAATCATTCGGCGGCTGAAACAAAAAAACAACTGTGGACCTGTGCCATGCATCCTCAAATTCGTCTGGATCATCCGGGGAAATGCCCCATTTGTGGGATGGAATTGATTCCGTTGCAAAACGCAGGAGTAAAGGTTGATTCTAATGCAGTGCATTTTAGTAAAGAAGCGATGGAACTTGCTAATGTTGCTACATCAATTGTAAGCCGGCAGAAACCGCTGAAAGAAGTGCGGTTGTACGGCAAAGTACAGGCCGACGAACGGTTGTTGCAAAATCAGGTGGCACATGTGGGGGGGCGTATAGAGAGATTAATGCTGAATTTCACGGGTGAGCCGGTACGTAAAGGACAGTTGTTGGCTTTGATTTATTCGCCTGATTTGATTACGGCGCAGCAGGAACTGCTGGAAGCAGCAAAAAGTAAACAAACCCAGCCCGAAATTTACGAAGCAGCTATGGAGAAACTTATGCAATGGATGCTGACAGAAAAACAAATAGCACAGGTAGAACGATCGGGTAGGGTGAAAACTAATTTCGAAGTATATTCCAATACTTCCGGCATTGTAACGGCTAAACGTGTTAATACCGGCGATCATGTATCCGAAGGGGCTGTTTTGTTCGAAGTGGCCAATCTGTCGAGTGTTTGGGTGCTGTTTGATGCTTACGAAAGCGATCTGCCTTTTCTGAAAGTGGGCAATACCATTTCTTTCAGTTTGCAGGCATTGCCCGGAACTAATTTCTCGGCCAATATCCGGTTTATCGATCCGGT